>Ga0302279_10000385_pt1 | contig 64265 bp, 48 predicted proteins | sample III_Bog_N3_3_FD_194541 | JGI IMG/M metagenome (GOLD analysis project Ga0302279, IMG submission 194541) | Peat permafrost microbial communities from Stordalen Mire near Abisko, Sweden - III_Bog_N3_3 | ecosystem: Environmental > Terrestrial > Soil > Wetlands > Peat | place: Sweden: Abisko... | reverse complement strand
CTCGAGCAATCTCTCCGCGGGTTGATCCCACGCGTGCATGGCGAGCGCAAACGTACCCCAGTGCACCGGCATGAATACTCCCCCGAGCATGGCATGCGCCTCGAGGGCATGGTCAGGTCCCAGGTGGATATCGCCCCACGCCGGATGGTAGGCGCCGATTTCCAGCATGACGACATCGAAGGGTCCGAGCCGGTCGGCGATCGATCGATACTCCGTGGTCAATCCCGTATCCCCGCTGAAGAACGCGGCATGCTTGGGCGAACGGATCGCCAGGGACGACCACAGCGTGGTGTTGCGCCCGGTGAACCCGCGCCCTGAAAAATGCTGCGCCGGCGCGGCCGTCACGACGACATCCGTATTCGGCACCGTGTGCGACTCCCACCAATCGAGCTCCGTGATGCGTTCCGGCGGGACACCCCAATACTCCAAGTGCGCGCCGACGCCGAGTGAGGTGACGAACGGCACGCGGGTCTTGGCCAGGGCGCGAATGGTGGGGTAGTCCAGATGATCGTAGTGATCGTGCGAAATCACCACGACGTCGACCGGCGGCATCTCGCGCAGCGATACGGGAATGGGTTGAAACCGTTTGGGCCCGATCAGCGCCGAGGGAGACGCTCGCGGCCCCCACACCGGATCGGTGAGGACGCGCACCCCGTCGATCTCGATCAACAGGGTGGAGTGCCCGAGCCAGGTGACGCGCAAACCGCTCTGCGGTTTCTTGGTCCACGCATCGAGGGGACTCATCGACGGCAGCGGTCCACGGGGTACGCGCCGTTCGCCGCCGCATAGGAAGTCCTTCAGCGACGGCATGGGGACCGTGGGATCGCGTAAATCCGGCAGCACCGGGTGCACATTGCGGAAGCTGTCGCCCGTCCACAGCGGCGACGCCTGCATGCGTTCGAGGCGCGCGCCGTTGGCGCGTGTACCCACGGATTTCACGCCGGCAGTCTAGCAAAGTCCCCGGCGGCGGACCATCGCGCCCGGCCGGGTGCAGCGCGCGACGCGCATTCGCCGGGCGCCCTGCGCTTGACGCGCATTTGGCGCGTCGCTAGACTCGGACAAGTCATGTGACTTTCTTTATAAATCTACATGACTTGGCGACCGCACGGAGTCTAACTCCAGCACCACAGGCAGCATGAACCCGATACCGCAATACCCGGCGCTGCCCCTGCTCATCGACGGCCGCTGGATCGAGGGCACGGACGAGGGAACCCTCGAGGTGCTGAACCCGGCGGACGGCGGCGTGATCGGGCACCTGCCGGTGGCCGGTTTGCGCGAGCTGCATGCCGCGCAGGCCGCAGCGGCGCGCGCCTTTCCAGGGTGGTCGGCGCTGCTGCCGATCGAGCGTTTCCGCGTGATCACCCGGGCAACGGCGCTCATTCGGGAGCGAGCCGAGCGCATCGCGCAGCTTCTGACCCTGGAGCAGGGCAAGCCATTGTCCGAATCGCGGCGGGAAGTGGCGCTCGCCGCGGACATCATCGATTTTCTGGCCGAGGAGGCCAAGCGGCTCGCGAGCCGCGGCGTCCCGCCGCGGGTCCACGGGATCCTCACCCAGACCGTCGAACGGGTACCGGTAGGCCCGGTTGCGGCTTTTACACCCTGGAATTTTCCCGCCAATCTGCCGGCCCGCAAACTTGGCGGAGCGCTGAGCGCGGGCTGCAGCTTCATCATCAAGCCGTCCGAGGAAACGCCGGCGACGTGCCTCGAAATCGCGCGGGCCTTCATGGATGCCGGACTGCCGGCCGGAGTGCTCAACGTCGTATGCGGAGACCCGGCGAGGATTTCCCGGGAACTCATCGCCAGCGAAGCCATCAGGAAGGTCTCCTTCACCGGATCGGTGCCGGTGGGCAAGCTGCTCGGCGAGCAGGCCGCCCGCCACATGAAGCGCTACACGGCGGAACTCGGCGGTCACGCCCCGGTGATCGTCTGTCCGGATGCCGATCCGGCGGCCGTCGCCCGCCTGGCCGTTCCGGCCAAGTATCGCAATGCCGGGCAGGTCTGTGCCTCCCCCATCCGCTTCCTGGTGCATCGATCGATCTACGGCGCCTTCCGGGACGCCTTCATCGCCGGCGCCGCGGCGCTCCGGGTGGGCTCCGGATTGGACGACGGCGTGCAGCTCGGGCCGCTCATTCATGAACGGCGCATCGGCGAGATGCAGGCGTTCGTGGACGAGGCCGTGGCGCAGGGCGGCCGCGTGTTGCTGGGCGGCAGCCGAATCGTCCGGCCGGGCTGCTTCTACCACCCGACGGTCATCGAGAAGGCTCCCCTCGCCGCACGGGTGCAGCGCGAGGAGCCCTTCGGGCCGATCGCGCTGCTCGATGAATACGATGACCTGGGCGAGGCCATTGGGCGGGCCAACGGGCTGCCCTATGGGCTGGCGGCGTACGCATTCACGACGGACCTCAAAAATTCTCACCGCCTATCGCGCGAACTTCGGGCCGGCATGATCGGCATCAATCACTTCGGCGTGTCGCAACCGGAGACCCCCTTCGGCGGCGTCGGGGATAGCGGAGTCGGGTCCGAGAGCGGGCTCGAGGGACTGCTGAGCTATACGGACGTCAAGCTGGTGAGCGTATCGGCATGAGCGCGGACGGCACGAACGGGCCCGGTAGCCTGATCCGCGGGCTGCTGCTCGACTTCGGGTCGGTGATCAGCGTGTCGGTGTTCGAACGCCATCGGCAAACGGAGCAGCTGCTGGGCCTGCCCGCAAATTCTCTGCAATGGCTGGGGCCCCTGGCGCCGGAGGCCGATTCCCTGTGGCAATCGATGCAGCGCGACGAAATTTCCGAGCGCGATTACTGGGCGCAGCGGGCGCGCGAACTCGGCGAGCAGGTGGGCGAGCCGGGATGGACCATGCAGACCATGCTGGCCCGCATCAGCCAGGTGGAGCCGAACACGGTGGTGCGGCCGGCGATGAGCCGCCTGATGCAGCAAGCGCGAGCCCGGGGAATTCGCGTCGGCATTCTCTCCAACGAACTGGAGCTGTTCTATGGGCCGCGCTTCCTGGAGGGCCTGGATGTGCTGCGGCTGGTCGATGTGTTCGTGGACGCGACGCACACCGGCATCTTGAAACCGGATCCGCGAGCTTATGCGCTCGCGACCGATGCGATGCGCCTCGCTCCCGGGCAGGTGCTGTTCGTGGATGACCAGCTGCGCAACGTGGTCGGTGCGGTCAAGGCGGGGTTGCTGACCCAGTATTTCGACCTGAGGGACGTCCCCGGCAACATCGCCGCCACCCGGGCGCGTCTCGGATTACCCGCGGAGAGCATGCAATGAAGACACTGACGACCGACGAGCTGAAGGCGGCCAACGCCCGTTATCTGTGGCATCCGATGGCACAGCCGAAGGCGATGCGCGATGCGCCGCCCGACATCATCGTGCGCGGCGAAGGCAGCTGGATCTGGGACGTGGACGGGCATCGGCTGGTGGACGGCGTCGCCGGCTTGTGGAGCGCGAACCTCGGCTTCGGGCGCCGGGAGATCCGCGACGCGATCGTTGCCCAACTGGATATCCTGCCCTATTTCAACGTATTTCGCGGGACCACCCACCCGCGGGCCATCGAGCTGTCGTCCCGGGTGGTGAAACTGATGGAGCCGGACGGCGTCGCGGGCGTGTTCTTCAGCAACGGCGGCTCCGATGCGGTGGAAGGAGCGCTGAAGCTGGCGCGCCAGTACTGGAAGCTGCAGGGACAGGCCGATCGGACCAAGTTCATCGCCCTGCGGCAGGGCTATCACGGCGTGCATTTCGGCGGCATGAGCCTCAACGGCAATAGCAACTTCCGCCGTCCGTACGAGCCGATGCTGCCGGGATGCTTCCACGTCGACACGCCGTGGCTGTACCGCAATCCGTACACCGAGGACCCGACGCGCCTGGGAGAAATCTGCGCCGAGCTGCTGGACCGGGAGATCGCCTTTCAGGGCCCGGATACCGTGGCGGCATTCATCGCCGAGCCGGTGCAGGGCGCCGGCGGCGTCATCGTGCCGCCCGCCAATTACTGGCCGCTGGTCCGAAAAATCTGCGACAAGCACGGCGTGCTGTTGATCGCCGATGAAGTGGTGACCGGATTCGGCCGCACCGGGCATTGGTTCGGAACCCGCATGTGGGGAGTGAAGGCCGACCTGTGGTGCCTGGCCAAGGGCATCTCGTCGGGCTACGTGCCGCTGGGTGCGACGGCGATTTCAGCCCGCGTTGCGCAAGCGTTCGACGCCAGCGACGCCGCGATGAGCGCGGTCACCCACGGCTACACCTACAGCGCGCATCCGGTGGCCGCCGCCGCGGCGCTCGCGACGCTCGATATCCTGGAGCGGGAGGACATCGTGGGCAATGCGGCGACGCAAGGCGCGCACTTGATGGCGCGCCTGCAGGAGCTGGGCCGCCGCTCGCGGCTGATCGGCGACGTGCGCGGCGTCGGCCTCATGGTGTGCATCGAGATGGTGGCCGACCAAGCGACCAAGCGGCCCTTCGGCCGCGGCGCCAAGGAAGTTGCACAGGTGGCCCGGGAAGCCTACCGGCGCGGTGCGATGATCCGCACCTCCGGACCCAACATCATCCTGTCGCCCGCGCTGACCATCGAGCGCGCCCAAGTGGATCTGCTGTGCGACATCCTGGAAGAATCGTTCGCCGCGGTGGAGCAATGACCTCGAGCGCGAGCGCGCCGTCCGCGCGGCTCGGCGTCGGCGCCCTGTTCTCGGTGTCGATCGGGGTGATCGTCGCCCAGATCGGCATGATCTCGCTGACCCAGGGCGTGGGCATCGGCGGCTGGGGCTTCATCGTGGCCATGGTGATTGCGTTCGCGATCGCGGTCGCGAATGCGATGGCGTACGCGGAGATGGCGCTGATGATGCCGAGCGCCGGGAGCCTCAGCAGCTATGCCGAGGCGGCCATCGGCAATTTCCCGGCCATACTTCTGGTATTCGCGGGCTACGTCGTGCCGGCGATGTTCGGCCTGCCGGCGGAACTGATTCTCGCCGACCAGATCCTGACGCGGGCGGTGCCGATCGGCCTGCCGGCCCACGTCTGGCCGATCGCGATCGTCGTGGTGTTCGCGATCCTCAATATCCTAGGCACCGATGTCTTTGCCCGCGTGCAGACCGCGTTGAGCTTCATCGTGCTGACGTTTCTCGCGCTCACGGGCCTGGTGGCGATCTCGGGGCATGCCTACGCGCCGCTCCCCGGAGGCGCCGCGCAGGTCGCGGCGTCGATGGGCCGGGACACCGTGGTCCTCGGGGTGGTGGCGCTCGCCTTCTGGGTGTTCGTGGGATCCGAGTTCGTGACGCCGCTGGTACCGGAGGCGCGCAACGCCAACCGCGACCTGCCGCGCGCGATGATCGGCGGCCTGGTGGCGATATTCGTGGCGCAGCTACTGTTCGCCATCGGCAGCGCGTTCGTCATTCCGCGGGACCAGCTGGTGACCTCGGCCACCCCGCATCTCGACTATGCTGTGGCGACCTTCGGACCGTCGGCGGCCGTGTGGTTCGCCGCCCTGGCGCTCATCGCCTCGGCCAGCCTGCTGAATACCGTCCTCGCCGCGGTCCCGCGCATGCTCGCCGGCATGGCGGAGAACGGCCAGGTGTTCTCGATCCTGAAGCGCACACACCCGCGCCGCGGCACACCGGTGCTGGCGATCTTGTTCGTCGCCGCGCTGCCCGTGGTCGGGCTCGTGTGGTCGGGCGGCGTCGTCGACGCCATCCTGCCGCTGATGATCGCGGCCTCGGTATCGTGGATCTTCGCCTACATCATGGCCCAGGTCTCGCTGATGGTCCTGCGCCACCGCCATCCCGAGGCGAAGCGGCCATTTCGCGTCCCGGGGTATCCGCTGGTGCCGGTGCTCGCGATCGCCGGCATGGTTTACGTCGCGATCAACAGCTCGCCGACGCCGGAAATGCGGCCCCAGATCATCCGCTACCTCGGCGTCGTGCTGGGGATCTTCGCGGTGATCTCGGGCCTGTGGGTGAGGCTCGTGATGAAGCGAGGTCTGTTCGAGCCGACCGCGCCGGTGACCCATCCCTCCGCCTGAATGGATACCGCGGCCGCCATTCTCGAGGAGTTGATCGGGCGCGAGCAGGCCGCGTACGCCCGCCTGCATCCGCGTTCGCGGCGCGACTTCGAGGACGGTCAGCGGCATTATCTCTACGGCGCTCCCTCGCATTGGATGCGGCGCTGGGCCGGAGGCTTCCCGCTGTACGGCCGAGCCGCGCGCGGGGCGCATCTGACCTGCGTGGACGGACTCGAATACGTCGACTTCTGCCTGGGCGACACCGGCGCGATGTGTGGTCACGGGCCGCCCGCCGTGACGTCGGCCGTGGCCGGGCAGCTGGAGCGGGGCGCGACCACGATGCTGCCGACCGAGGACGCCGGCTGGGTGGGCGGCGAATTGACGCGGCGCTTCGGCCTGCCGTATTGGGGATTCACGACCTCGGCCAGCGACGCCAATCGCGCCGCGATCCGCATCTCCCGGATGATCACCGGGCGTGCGAAGGTTCTGGTCTTCAACGGCTGCTATCACGGCTCGGTCGAGGAGGCGCATGTGGCGCTGCGCGGCGGCCAGACCGTGCTGCGCAACGGCATCCACCCGAATGCCGTGGATCACCGGCAGGTCTCGCGGGTCATCGAGTTCAACGACGTCGCGGCGCTCGACGAGGCCCTGGCCACGCGCGATGTCGCCTGCGTGCTCGCCGAGCCCTTCATGACGAATTTCGGCATGATCGCGCCGCAGCCGGGTTTTCTCGATGCATTGCGCGAAGCGACCCGGCGCACCGGCACGCTGCTGGTCCTCGATGAGACGCATACGTTCTCGAGCGGACCCGGCGGATATACGGGCGCGCACGGCCTCAAGCCCGATTTCCTGGTCGTCGGCAAGTCGATCGGCGGCGGCATTCCCGTCGGTCTCTACGGCGCCAGCGAGGCGGTTGCGCAGGCGCTGTGGGCCGTCGTGCCCAAGGTCAATCCGGCGACCGTCCGGCAGAGCGCGCACCTGGGCTTCGGCGGCACGCTCGCGGGCAGCGCGCTGCAGGTCGCCGCCGTGCGGGCCGTTCTCGAGCACGTCCTGACGCGGGACGCCTTCGATCACATGGCCCAAGTCGCCCGGGGTCTCGCGCAACAGGCGCGCACCGTCCTGTCGCGCCATGGCGTTCCCTGGTCGGTGATCCAGCTGGGGGCGCGCGCCGAGATGCTATTTTCGGCCGCGGCGCCGGCCAATGCGACCGAGGTCGCCCGCGTGCGCCAGGACGCGCTCGAAGCGCTGCTGCACGTCTATTTCATGAATCGCGGCGTGCTGGTGACGCCCTTTCACTGCATGATGCTCACGTGTCCGGCAACTCTCGAGAGCGACGCGCAGCGCTTCGTCACGGTGCTCGACGGCTTTTGCAGCGAGCTGGCGCGGCGCGGCGCCGTGAGTGCGCCGCGATGACGCCGTTTCGCTTTGACGGCCGCGTGGCGCTGATCACGGGGGTGAGGCCCGGCATCGGCGGCGCGATCGCAGCCTGCCTCGCGCAGGCCGGCGCCGAACTGGTGCTCGCCAATCGCACGACGGAGGCCGCGGAGCGGGTCGCAGGGCCGCTGCGCGAGCAGGGTGCGAAGGTGCACGTCGTGCCGTTCAGCCCGGACGAGCGCAGCGCGCAGCGCACGGTGCAGGACGCGCTGGCCGCCGCGGGCCGCATCGACATCCTGCTGCACAATGCCGGCGGCTGCACGTGGACGCCGCTGGAGGCGATCGACGAACCCCTCCTCGAGGAGGCGCTCGCCTTAAATCTCAAGAGCTGTTTCTGGCTGACTCGGGCGGCGCTGCCCGCACTGAAACAGAGCGCCGCGGGACGCGTCGTCATCACCTCGTCGATCACTGGGCCGCGCGTTGCGATGGCGGGCGCGGCGCATTATGCGGCCGCGAAGGCGGGGGTCAACGGCTTCATCCGGGCTGCCGCGCTCGAGCTCGCCCCCTACCGGATCACGGTCAATGGCGTCGAGCCGGGGTTCGTGGCGAAGGACCGGGGCCGCTTGAGCATGCCGCCGACGCGCGAGCGGATCGAGCGCTACATTCCGTTGGGCCGCGCCGGCCAGCCGCTGGACATCGCCTACGCCATGCTGTTCCTGGCGAGCGCGGAAGCCTGCTGGATCACCGGACAGACGCTCATCGTCGACGGCGGCGCCACGCTGCCGGAGACGGGATACGCGATGGAAGAGCAGTGGGTCAAGGGAGGTTCGACTTGAGCGGACTGCGAATATTGATCGTCGGCACCGCCGATACGAAGGCCGACGAGCTGCTGTTCATGAAGCGCTGCATCGAGGCCCAGGGAGCCGCGGCGGCGATCATGGACGTGGGCGTGCTCGGGAAGCCGTCGTTCGAGCCCGAGTATCCGAACAGCATGGTGGCGGCCGAGGCCGGCACGACGACGGCGGCCATCGCCGCGCTCGGGGATGAGAACGAGGCCATGAAGAAGATGGCCGAGGGCGCGGTAAGGCTCACGCTGAAACTGTATGCGCAAGGCAGCGTCCACGGTCTACTGGCGCTCGGCGGCACCATGGGCACGGATCTCGCGCTCGATGTGACCGCCGCGTTGCCGCTCGGGATGCCCAAGTTCATCGTCAGCACCGTGGCCTATTCGCACCTGATACCGCCCGAGCGCCTCGCGCCCGATCTGATGATGATTCTGTGGGCCGGCGGACTGCATGGGCTGAACAGCATCTGCCAGTCGATCCTGAGCCAGGCGGCCGGCGCGATTCTCGGAGCCTGCCGCAGCGCCGTCCCGCCGAAGGTGCAGCGTCCGCGTGTGGCCATCGGCTCGCTGGGCAGTTCCTGCCTGAGCTACATGGTGGAGCTCACTCCCGAACTCGAAAGGCGCGGATTCGAGCCCATCGTGTTCCATTGCACGGGCATGGGTGGACGCGCCATGGAGTGGCTGATCGAGCAGGGCGCCTTCGTGGCGGTGTTCGACTTCGCCCTCTGCGAGCTGTCGAATCAGCTGCGCGGCTCGGTGGTCAATGCGGGGCCGTCGCGCCTCGAAGCCGCCGGACGGCGCGGCGTGCCGCAGATCGTCGCGCCGGGCGCGAGCGACATGATCGACGTGCAGGCCTGGTTGCCGCTCCCCGCTCAGTACGCCGATCGCCCGTACCATGCCCACAACCGGCTGATCGGGTCGGTCACCTCGACCCACGAGGAGCGGCGGGAGCTGGCGCGCTTCATCGCCGACAAGCTCAACCACGCCACGGGCCCGACCGCCTTCCTATGGCCGCGCCGCGGGCTGCATGCCTGGGACCGGCCCGGCCAGGCCTTGCATGACCCCGAGGGGCACCAGGCCTACGCCGATGAATTCCGGCGCGCACTCAAGGCCCCGGTGCAGTTGCATGATCTCGACATCCACATCAACGATCCGGAGTTCGTGGCGAAATCCCTGGAGATTTTCGATCAGTGGATCGCCGCGGGCCTGATTGGCCCATGACGCCGCCGGCTGACAGCGCAGCGGCCGGTGCGCGCCTCGCCGGCAAGGTGGCCCTGGTCTGCGGCGCGGCCTCGGGGATCGGCGCCGCCATCGTGCGGCGCTTCCGGCAGGAGGGAGCCACCGTGCTCGCAGCCGGCCTGCAGCCGGAGCGACTCGAGGCGCTGGCCCGCGACAGCGGCGCGCTGTGGCAGGGCTGCGACGTCGGCCAGGAATCGGAGGTGCGGCTGGCCGTCGAGCGGGCCGCCGGGCTGCAAGGGCGCCTCGACATCGTGGTCAACGCGGCGGGCATCCTGCACAGCGACGATGTGGCGGGGATCGAAGACGAGCTGTGGGCCCGCACGCTCGAGGTGAACCTCACCGGCGTCATGCGGGTGTGCCGGACGGCATTGCCGGTCATGCAGCGGCAGCAGGCGGGCGCGATCGTGAACCTCGCCTCGGTCGCGGCCTTCAATGCCTCGCCGGGCATGGCCTCGTACTCGGCGAGCAAGGCGGGTCTCATTGCGTTGACGCGGTCCATCGCAAACCAGTATGGCAAGGACGGTATCCGCGCCAACTGCCTGTGCCCGGGCTGGGTGCGCACGCCGATGAGCGAGAGGGAAATGCAGGACCTCGCCCGCGCCAATGGCTCCACGATGGAGGCGGAATTCGGCGCGCTGACCCGCCGGATCGCGCTGCAGCGGGTCGCGAGCCCCGCGGAGCTCGCGGCCTGTGCGCTGTTCCTCGCCTCGGACGACGCCTCGTTCGTCACCGGCGCCGTGCTGGTGGCCGACGGCGGTGCGCGCATCGCGGCCGCGGCCCGGGCGCCTTAGGGATCGCATGACACAGGCCCTGCCACCCCAGTCCCGCGTCGTGGTCATCGGCGGCGGCATCATCGGCGCCTCCGTGCTCTACCATCTGGCCCTGGACGGCATCGCGGATGCCGTGCTGCTCGAGCGGGACCGGTTCGCGAGCGGCACCACCTGGCATGCGGCCGGCATCGTCGGTCAGCTGCGCGACTCCAAGGCGCAGACCGAGCTCGCGCAATACACCACGCGGCTGTTCCAGTCGCTGGAGGCGGAGACCGGCCAGGCGACCGGCTATCGGGAGAACGGCTCCATGACCGTCGCGCTGACGCCGCAGCGGCTCGAGGTGATCCGGCGCAATGTGTCGGCCGCGCGGCGCATGGGCGTCGCGGCGCTGTTCCTTACACCCGGGGACATCCGCGAGCGCTGGCCGCTGCTGCGCGTCGATGACGTGCTCGGGGGGCAGTTCGTCCCGGCCAATGGGCAGGTCAATCCGCTCGATGTCACGGCGGCCCTGATCAAGGGAGCGCGGCAGCGCGGCGCCGTCGCGCTCGAGAACACGCCGGTCGAGGACATCCTGATTCAGGGCGGCCGCGTGACCGGCGTGCGCACCCGCGCGGGCGACATCGCCTGCGAGCGCGTGCTGCTGGCCGGTGGCCTGTGGACGCATCTGCTGGCGAAGCGCATCAACGTGCCGGTGCCGCTGCACGCCGCGGAGCACTTCTACATCGTGACGGAGCCGGTGCCGGGCCTCGCGCGCAGCACCCCGATTCTCACCGTGGCCGATGAGCGGGCGTACTACAAGGAAGACGCGGGCAAGCTGCTGATCGGCGGCTTCGAGGCGGCCGGCAAGGCATGGCCCGCGCCCGGGCAGCCGATACCCACGGGCTTTTCCTTCCAGGAGCTGCCGCCCGACCTGGAACATATGGAGCCGATCCTCGCCCAGGCGTTCGGCCGGGTACCGGTCCTCAACGACATCGGCGTTCAGCTGTTTTTCTGCGGCCCGGAGAGCTTCACGCCGGACGGCCGTGCGTACCTCGGCCCCGCGGCCGACGTGCGCGGCCTGTATATCGCCGCGGGATTCAATTCCAATGGCATTCTCTCGTCGGGCGGCGCGGGCAAGGTCATGTCGAAGTGGCTGATCGAAGGCTTGCCGCCGGTCGGCATGGGGGCGCTGCATGCCCAGCGCGCGTTGCCGTTCCAGGCGAATACGCGCTACTTGCGCGACCGGGTGGTCGAATCGGTCGGCATGCACATGACGCTGCATTGGCCGGGGCACCAGGTGTCAACGGCGCGCCAGGTGCGGCACCTGCCCGTGCACGATCGCCTGCTCGCCGCCGGCGCGGTCATGGGGGAGCGCATCGGATGGGAGATCCCGCTGTATTACGACCGGCCGGGCGCCGCGATTCCCGATGAGCCGGGCTTCGGCTTGCAGCCGTGGTTTGCGCAGGTCGAGCGGGAGTGCCTGGCGGCGCGCGACGCGGCGCTGCTCATCGACCAGTCCTGTTACGGCAAGCTTTTGATCAGCGGGCCGGACGCCGTCAAGGCGCTGAACCTCGTGTCCGCCAACGACGTCGACGTGGCGGTCGGCCGCTCGGTCTACACGCAGTGGCTCAATGAGCGCGGCGGTATCGAGGCGGACGTGACGTTGACGCGCCTCGCAACCCATGAATATCTTCTGGTCACCGGACATCCGAGCCAGGTGCGCGACCGTGGCTGGTTCCAGTCACAGGTCGATCCGTCCTGGCGCGTGCAGTGCCACGACGTGACGGCAAACCATGCGATGTTCTCGGTGAGCGGACCGCGTGCGCGCGAAATCCTGCAGGCGCTGACCGATGCGGATCTGTCGAATGCGCAGCTGCCCTTCGGCGCGGCGCAGTTCATCGACTTGGGCTACGCTCGCGCCTGGGTGCTGCGGCGCTCATTCCTCGGCGAGCTGGGCTACGAGATCTATCCGACGACGGATCTGGCGCGCCACGTGCACGAGGCCCTGGTGCGCGAGGGTGCCCCGCACGGCATGATTCACGGCGGATTCTTCGCGCTGAATCACTGCCGCCTGGAAAAGGGCTATGTGCATTTCGGCCACGATGTGGGCGAGGACGACACGCCGCTCGAGGCGGGCTTAAGCTTCGCCGTGGCGTTCGGCAAGCCGGATGGCTTTGTCGGCCGCGAGGCGCTGGAGGCGCAGCGGCGCGCCGGGCCGCTCGAGACCCGGCTGGTCAACCTCAAGGTGCGCGGCGCCACGCTCGCGGGCGGCCCCTATCTGTACCGCAATGAGCCGCTGTGGCGCGACGGCGCGCTGGTGGGTTCGGTGACGTCGGGCGCGTGGGGATTTCGCCTCGGGGGCTCGTTCGGCATGGCCTCCGTGCGCCGGGCGGGAGGCGTCACGGCGGCGTGGCTCGCCGAAGGCGGCTTCGAGGTCGAAGTGGCCGGGACCCGGCACGCCGTGGACGTGCAGTTCGGCGGATTCTACGACCCGAAGAGCGAGCGCACTCGCGGCTAGCACAGCGAGATCGGACCTTAGATCATGGACCCCAGATACGAAGCGCTGTTTCAACCGATCGCGATCGGACCGCGCAGGGCGCGCAACCGCTTCGTGGCGGTGGCCCATAGTGCCGGCATGGGATACGCCATGCCGCATGCGACCGCGGCGTTGCGCGCGACCAAGGCCGAAGGGGGCTGGGGCGTCGTGTGCACCGGTGTGTGCGAAATCGATCCGACTTCCGACATGATGGGTCACCAGAACGACCGGCTCTGGGACGAGCACGACGTCGCCTGCCACCGTCTCGCGACGCAGGCGATTCACGCCCATGGGGCGCTCGCCGCGGTCGAGCTCGCGCATCTTGGGCTCGGCGCCCGTAATCTCTACAGCCGCGTGCCGACGCTCGGGCCGGCGAGCTTGAAGTGCACGTCGGCCTATGTCCCGGTGCAATCCAAGGCGATGACGCTGAAGGACATCGGACATTTTCGGGCGCAGCATCGCGCGGCGGTGCGGCGCGCCCTGCTGGCGGGGTACGACATCGTCTATGTCTACGCGGGCCATGACCGGGCGCTGCCGCTGCATTTCCTGTCGCGCCGCCACAACCAACGCACCGATGCCTACGGCGGCAACGTCGAGCATCGCATGCGCCTGCTGCGCGAGCTGATCGAAGACACGCTGGACGAGGCGGGGGGACGGGCCGCGGTCGCCGTCCGGTTCGCCGTTCACGATTTCAGCGGCGGCATCTGCGTCGAGGAGGAGGGGCGGGCAGTCCTCGAATCGCTCGGCCAGCTGCCGGATCTGTGGGATGTCAACGTCAGTCCCTGGTCCCACGATTCCTCGACGGCGCGCTTCGACGAGGAGGGCTGGCAGGAACCCTACGTGCGATTCGTCAAGGAGCTGACCGACAAGCCGGTCGTCGGGGTCGGGCGCTTCACCTCACCGGACGTCATGGCCTCACAGGTGCGCCGAGGCGTCCTCGACTTGATCGGCGCGGCGCGCCCTTCGATCGCGGATCCGTTCCTGCCGGAGAAGATCAGGACCGGCCGCGTCGACGACATCCGCGAATGCATCGGCTGCAACGTCTGCGCATCCACCGAGATGTACGGAGTGCCGATCCGTTGCACGCAGAACCCGACGATCGGCGAGGAGTGGCGCAAGGGCTGGCATCCGGAACGGATCCCCATCCATGAGCCGCGCGCGGCGGCCCTGGTGGTGGGGGCCGGGCCCGCGGGCCTCGAGGCGGCGCTGTCGCTCGCGCGACGCGGGCTCGAGGTGTCGCTGGTCGAGGCGCGGCCCGACCTCGGCGGCCGGCTCGCCTGGGAGGCCCAACTGCCGGGCGCCCAGACGCTGGGGCGTGTCCGCGACTACCGCCTCTACCAGCTGCAGCGCCTGCCCAATGTGCACATACTGCGCGAATCGACGGTGGGGGCCGACGAAGTCATCGAGTTCGGCGCCGCGCATGTGGTGCTGGCCACGGGCGCGGGCTGGCGCGTCGACGGTGTGGGTCCCGCGACGCCCAGCGGCATCGATGGGCTGCGCGACGAGGCGGGTGCATTGGACTGGGTGCTGTCTCCCGAGCAAGTGGTGCGCGGGATCGCACAGGGGCAGCGCCTGAAGGGTCCGGCGGTCGTCTACGACGACGATCATTATTACATCGGGCATTGCATCGCCGAGTTGCTGCGGGCCCAGGGACTCGATGTCACGCTGATTTCTCCACTGGCCGACGTCTCGCAATGGTCTTACTACACGCTCGAACTGCGGCGCCTCGAGCAGCGCCTCGCACAGGCCGGCATCCGCTGCCTGACTCGCACGCGGGTGCTCGGCGTGGAGCCGGGGAGGGTAAGGACGGCCCAGCCGGGCGGCGATGCGTGGATCGAGGTCAAGTACTTCGTGCCGGTGACCCTGCGCCAGCCACGCGATGAACTGCTCCTTGCGCTGGCGGCACGTGAAGCGGAATGGCGCGCCGCCGGCGTGCGGTCGGTGGATGCCGTCGGGGACGCCGTGGCGCCCGGAACCGTGGCGGGGGCCGTGTACGACGGGGCCCGCTATGCCCAGGAACTCGGATCCGCCGCCGGCGGCAGCTTTCTCCGTGAACGGGTGATACTCGCATGATCAAACGCACGCCTATCATCACCAGGCCGCCCCGGGCGTGCCGTACGATGCCGAGCGCCGCCGGGTCCGGGCCCGAGGCGTCGCGTGGCCTAGCCGCCGATCATCCGCAGCACCGCTTCCCGCGTCATCTCCGTCAGGCGCTGACGGGGCGTCACCGCGTGGGCGCCCGGGGCGGTGTAGATCATCAGGCCTTCGGTCAGTGCCGAGAGCTGCAGGGCGAGGTCGAAACACGCTTGCTCGGACAATTTCGGGCGTGCCGCGCCGATGTAGGCCGCTAGACGGTGACGGTGATGCGCGTAAGTCTCGTTGAGCAACTTGGCCGCGAAGCTGTTGTGGCAGCTCAGCGCATAGAGATTGAAGAAAAACTTGCGCGATTCCGGCCTCCAGGCCGTCAGGACCAGGTAATCGACGACCGCAAGCAGCCGTGCCTCGCCGTTGTAGGGCAGTTCCGCCTCCAGTCTCTCATAGGCACGCCGGTAGTCGGCGATGACGTACTCGAGCATGGCCGTGATCAGCTGCTCCTTGGCAGGATAGAAATGCTGCACGGCCCCGAGGCTCATCCCGGCCTTCTTGGCCACGCCCCGGGCGGTGAACGCCGCGCCGCCGTCCCGGATGAAGGTGTCCACCGCCGCCTGCAGGATGCGCAGCCGTCCCGCGCTCACGCCGGCGGCAATGTCCTCGGGCGGGCTCGACCGTGCTCTCTGCCTTGCCGGTTTATCCATGCGTATCCTCACATGCGGAACAATACGATTGTAACGCAAATACCAGTCAAATGACCGGCCTGAGGCGGCTGCCGCCCGGTCCCGCCGATCCGCTTTTGATTACGCTGGGCGCATCTGCGAAGATGTCGAATGAAAATTCCCAAGAGCTTGCAGCCGTTGATCGACGACGGCATGGTCGATCGAGTGGTGCGGCGGCTGAAAAGCGGCAAGGAGGCCTCGGTGTTCATCGTGGCCTGCGGCAATGAGTTGCGGTGCGCCAAAGTGTACAAAGAGGCCGAAAATCGCGGATTTCACAAGCTGGCGCAGTACCAAGAAGGCCGCAAGACCCGCAACAGCCGGGATGCGCGCGCCATGGGAAAGCGCGGCCGGCACGGCCGCCGCATGCAGGAAGCGGAATGGAAGAACGCCGAGGTGTCCGCCTTGTTCCGGCTGGCCCATGCCGGGGTGCGGGTCCCCAAACCCTACCTGGTGCACGAGGGCGTGCTGCTGATGGAATTGGTGCGAGACGCGCAGGGGGATCCGGCGCCGCGCGTCAACGACCTGGCCATGAGCGGCGAACAGGCGCGAGAGTGGCATTCGTTCATGATCAAACAGATCGTGCGCATGCTGTGCGCGGGGCTCATTCATGGAGACCTGTCCGAGTTCAACGTACTGCTCGACGTCGATGGGCCCGTGATCATCGATCTGCCGCAGGCGGTGGATGCAGCCGGGAACAACAACGCGTTCGCCATGCTCGAGCGCGATGTCAACAACATGCGGGCGACCTTCGGCCGATTTGCGCCCGAGCTGCTCGAGACGGAGTACGCGCGCGAAATCTGGGCGCTGTATGAGGCCGGCGAATTGACGCCGGATAGCGTGCTGACGGGACGCTTTGCCCGCGATACGTCGGCGCCGGATGTGGATGCCGTACTCGCCCAGATCGAGGATGAGCGGCGCGAGGCCGAGGAGAGGCAACGCCGGCGAGAGCAGATGGACGCCGCTTGAGGACAACAGCCGGTCATTCGTCCAGACGCGATCAGCCAATGGCAGTTGTCGTTGGCCTTTCGCCTCGCCGGTTACTCACCGGCCGGCGGGAACCGCAGGAAGCCGTGACTTACGTTATTCGTATCCAAATAATATCCCGTAATCGCCCCTTGGTCGTTGATGCTGACTGGGAAGGTGCCGCTATATGAACCTGCGGTCGTATTTGCGCGGGGCGCATCGAAAGTAGTTACCCTGCCCTGGGGGCTGCGCACGAAGCCGTGGTACACGTTGTTCGCGTCCAGGTAATATCCCGTGATCGCTCCCCCGTCGTTCAGGCCCACGGAACAATCAGCGAAGCAGCCAATGCCTTGGGGCCCCCCGCCGGGGACGTCGAACGTCGTGATGTCACCCCATGCGCTGCGTAGGTAACCATGAACCACATTGTCCGCGTCAATGTAGTAACCGGCAGTTGCGCCGAACTGATTGACGGGGGTCGAAGAACCCGGGGAGCCCGTGCCTTGATAGGGGCCAGTGCCCGAGCCGGGAGCCTCGAATGTCGTGAAGTCGCCCTCAGGATTTCGCACGAGACCGTGCTGAACGAAATTGCCGCTGTTGTCCTCGTAACCACCGGCGATCGTTCCAACGGCATTGATGCTGAAAGCACCGGTGCCGTAGCAACCTGTAGCGGGGGTGGCGTCGCACGCGTTTGGGCCGCTCCAGGTTTCAAACGTGCCGTCGGGATGGCGTAAGAAACCCTGAAACCCACCCGCCTGGTCCAGGTAGTAGCCTACGATCGCTCCTTCCAGGTTAAGGGCAATCGGCGTGGTGGTGCCGATGATGCCCCCCGTAACGTCGAACGTGGTGAACTTGCCCCCGGGACTGCGCAAGAAGCCGTGACCCTCATTGTTCGCGTCGTAGTACGCCCCCGTGATGGCCCCCAAATCGTTGATGCCGTTAGGCAAGGTGCCGTTGAAGTCGCCCGGTTTCGTATCGGCGCCAGGCGCCTCGAATGTGGTGAACTCACCCTCTGGGCTGCGCAGGAAGCCGTGATAGACGTTGTTCCCGTCGAGGAAATATCCGGTGATTGCCCCCGTGATGTTGATGAGCACCGAACAGTCGGTAACGGCGAAACACCCCGTGCCCTGGTAGGGGCCAGTGCCCGCGCCCGGGACGTCGACAGTGATGATGTCGGGCTCATGTGCGCCCGCCGCGACAGCCATCCCAAGTGCGCAAACCCCCAGGTAGAGTGCGCGAGCATTCGGCCTGGGAGTCCCGGCGGTGGATCGATCAGAAGCCGTGCGATTGGTATTCATTGGTGAGATTCCTTTCTTGCAGTTGGACGAAATCCATAACGATGTCCCTGGCGTCGGGCGTCACCTTACCAGGGATCGATTCTTTATCAAATCCATCTTCTGCCACGGCGTTGACCCCACTCAACACCCGACGCTGCAAATGATCTCGGCAGCGCATTGCCGCCAATACGTTTCCCGCGTCGATGAGCCGTATGATGGCGATGGTGTTTGGGCCGGGAAACGCATTATGCGTGCGATCGTCAAGAAATGGGGCAACAGCGCGGCTGTGCGAATTCCACGCGGTATCATGCAGGCAGCTCGCCTCACATTGGATGAGGTCGTTGACGTCCGCGAGCATGACGGGCAAATAGTCATAGAGCCGATTCGACTGGGCAAAGTCGATTTGGCCCAGTTGCCGGCAGGCATCGCTTCTGCGGCACCTCTTGTCATGTTTCACCAAGATAGAATCAAGCGTGTAATTCGTCCGCCTTAACGGTTGCCGCCAGTGATGAGCGTCGGCTTTCGAGCAATCCAATTCAATGGTGTTTAGATCAATTACACGAAGCCCACAATCACCGAGAATCGTGCTTCCACTCCGGGCGGTACTTCGAGATAAGCGCATATGCGACTAGGATGAGCAGCGCTAAGAACCAGTGGCACTCGTTGTGACCGAACAGGCACCAGATAATGACTATGAACACCAACTTGCCCATTACGCCCTCCGGCCCAACAAGATTCTAAGAACGCGGCGCATCTGCTTTGTCGTTGGTCTTTTGTTGATCCGATACCACTAGCGTAGCGTGGCTTGGAGATGTTCGCTTCTGGCGTTCAGTCCGATGTGACGGATTTCCGTATTTGTCCGGGAAGCGCCCGATTGGCATCCCAAAACCGACCAGTCAGCGGAAAATACCGGGAGCCGTCGCCCAACCGTCGGTCCTGACCCGAAGGATCCGGTAATCGGCGTCCGGTATTCGTTAGCCTAATCAGCCTGCCGTCGCAGATCCAATCTTCTGCAGCATGCGCGGCCTTGGGCTGCGCTCATTCGGTGTCTATCTCCGCCTACGCATCGATCCGCCATGGGCCGGCAACCCGACATTACGATTGCCCCCATATTGCAAATTGCATCGTACCCGGCCGTAGCGGACTCTATTTCACGCTCGTCCACCGCCTGAGCGCGCCTGGAACTGAATTGCGCGTCCCTTTCGCGCTGTCAATATGTCCGGTTCCACGTGGTATCTTGCTTTGCTCGGGAGGATCAACTGTGCGTATTCTGTCCGCCGTTCCCGTGCTTTGTTATGGATTGCTGGTCGGGTGCGCTGCCAAGCCCACGGCAGCTCCTCTCGCGCCCTCGGCCAGTGCTGAGGGATCCAGAATTGTTGGATCCACGCCCGACATTTCGAAATCACCCATTCAATCTCAGTTGAACGACGCAGTACGGGCTGCCATCAACAGCGGATATCGCGCCACGGTCAAGCAAGGCGATACCCTCTACTGTCGTGAGCAAACCGTTGTGGGCTCGCATCTTCCGTATGAGACGTGCTTTAGCGCTGAGCAGCTCGTGCTATTGATCAATAATCAACGCTATCTTCAAGACTTGTTGCGCAAGCCGTACGTGTGCGCGGGTGGATTCGACTGCAACGGATTACACGGTAAGAATTGATCCGCCGCTGATTTGGAGTGGGCGGCTAGATCTCAGCGTGGAATACGCCGATTAATCAGTGCAACCCACGAACGGCAGCTTTCCGTCGGGCTGCTCATTCATTTAAATGACCGGGTTGGGCCGTGGGACTAAACCGCTCGCGCGGTAGGGGTGACTCCGGTCTGGCGCCCGGGGTTTGCTGACCTGCGGGACTCTGTTTCGTATGTTGGACGGTGAGGTAATCCGCCTCGCTTTACGACAGGAACCAGAGCCATGAACGAGTCCATCCAAGGCACCTCCGTGTTGCGTCGACGCATGATCGAAGACATGCAGATGCGTAAACTCTCGCCGAAGACCCAAGCCACCTACGTCCGCAGTGTGAGGCGGCTGAGCGCCTATCTCGGCCGTTCCCCCGATACTGCCACGGTCGAGGATTTACGCAACTACCAGTTGCATCTGGTCGATCAGGGCACTTCGCCGATCTTCCTGAACGCGTCTCTGACGGGATTGAAGTTCTTCTTCGATGTGACGCTCGACCGCGTCGAGTTGATGGCGAAGATGACGCCGGTGCATGTGCCGCGTACGGCGCCGGCCTTCGCTCCAGCGAAGTGGCGGCGCTAAAGGTCGGTGATGTCGATAGTAAACGCATGACCCTGCGGATCGAACAAGGCAAGGGCGCAAAGGATCGCTACGCGATGTTCTCGCCCGTGATGCTGCAACGGCTGCGTACCTGGTGGCGGGTCGCCCGGGCGCAGGGCAAGATGCTCGAAGGCGGTTGGCTGTTTCCCGGCCTGAACCCGGTGGAGCCCTTGAGCTCGCGGCAGTTGAACCGCGCCGTGCACGAAGCGGCCCTCGCGGCACGCATCGACAAGCGCGTCACCATGCACACGCTGCGGCACAGTTTCGCCACGCATCTGCTCGAGCAGAAGGTCGATATCCGGGTGATCCAGGTCTTGCTGGGTCATAGGCTGGAGACCACGGCGCTCTACACCCAGGTCGGCACCGACATCTTGCGCCAGGTGATCGGACCGCTGGAGCCCGGCCCCTCCCCGTAGAGCCGGTTCGTGAACCGTCCTGCCCTGGAGGTCGCGGATATCTTCCGCGCCCACGGGCCGACCCTGCGCCAGCAGCAGCGGGGGCACTTGAGCCTCGGCCAGCTGAAGGTCATGTCGGCCATCGAACAGTGCCGCAGCGCCGCCCAGCGCTGGTTCGAAGCTCGGCAGGCGGACCTACTCACCGTGCCGTATTACCACGTCGTGTTCACCTTGCCGCCGCCGGGGACCGGTGGGTGCCGTGCAAGCCGGGGTTCTTCCTTTCCGTGCGGGTTCTGTCGCGCCTGTTCCGGCGCCGCTTCCTGCTGCACGTGCTGCCCTCCGGCTTTCATCGCATCCGCCACTACGGATCGCTCGCCAACGCCAACCGCAAGCACAATATCCCGACCGCTCGAGAGCTGCTGCATCAGCCGGCGCCCGCGCCTCCCGCCAACTCAGCCGACGGCGTCGATCACGGTCCCGCGCGACCGACCTTCGTGTGCCGGCACCGCGGCGCTCCGATGCTCGTCATCAACACCTTCGCTCGTGCTCAGCACATCCGCGGACCGCCGGGTTCGATGGTGCCCTCATGATCCAGATCGCCGTAGTCAATCGATCTTGCCCGACGCCATTTGTCTCACCGATGCCGTCACTAACTCCCGTGGCCCGGTTCTGCAAAACGGCCCCAGGTTGTCCTAGCCGTTCCGGCAAAGTGTTGGTAAGAAGGGCGACTCTGGATACGGACCTAGCTTTATTCGGCCCTGCAACTGTTTAGTCCAGCCCCTCGGGCTACAGGTAAATCCAGAGGACATCGACGCGGTTCGTGCACCCCAGGCTCTGGACCCGGCAACGCTCGGCGGACGCCGCATTCGCGATTCACAGCCAATTGCAGACAGATTATTTGTTTTATTAAACAATAGGTTATGCATATAAGAACAAAATGTACTTGTAAATGCACGACCTTAAATACTTGTGTTTCAACAGCATAGTTGACTTGTATCTCCACAGCACAATATACTTGTAGTCGAACAACATACTAAACTTGTATTTCCGCGGCACCAAAAACTTGTAAATCCACGGGATATAACCATGGCTACCCCAAATGAAAAACTTGCAGACGCCTTGGATGCACTACGGCAGCTACAGGCCGGAGGACGTCGCGTTTTTCAATCTGAGGAGATCAGTCGGATCCACCGCGAGCGACTGATAAAGAACGGATTTCTGCAGGGGGTTATGAACGGGTGGCTCATATCTTCCAGCCCTGAAGTTCGCGAGGGTGACAGCACACCCTGGTACGCATCTTTTTGGGAGTTTTGTGCACGCTATTGCAATCAACGCTTCAAGGATGAGTGGCACCTGTCTCCGGACCAGTCTCTATTGCTGTATGCAGAAAACTCCGTCATCCCATCGCAGGTCATCGTCTATTCAGCTAAAGGGATGAACAACCAGGTCTCGCTGCTGTTCGGAACGTCAATATACGACCTAAAGCAACCAAAGACGCCTATCGCCGCCGACATGGTGGCAAGGGACGGGTTACGGCTGTTCACCCCCGCCGCCGCATTGGCCAGCGTTGCCGAAGGTTTCTACAGCCGCTACTCGGTTGAGGCTCAAATCGCTCTCAACAGCATCAAGGACCCCTCAGACATCCTTCGATGTCTCCTCGAAGAGGGTAGGTCCTATGTGTCAGGACGGGTTGTTGGCGCATTCCGGCACATTGGCCGAGGAGACATCGCAGATGAAATTGCTGCGACCATGAAGGCTGCCGGCTATGACGTCCGCGAAAGTAATCCTTTCACTACCCCTCCGATCGTAAGCTCTAAGCGCGCAGCCAATGCGCCAATAGTGCTGCGTATCGAAGGCTTTTGGCATTCGACGCGCGAAGCCATAATCGACGCGTTCCCAATAGCACCGGGATTACCTGGCAATGGTGATGCGTACCTTCGATCTGTCGATGGCATTTACAAAAGCGATGCTTACCACTCCCTGTCGATTGAGGGTCACAGGGTCACTCCGGCTCTCATAGAACGAATGCGCACCGGTGACTGGAACCCTGACAGTCATGAGGAAGATCGCAAAAGTCGCGACGCCTTGGCGGCGCGTGGCTACTGGCAGGCATTCCAACGCGTCAAGCAATCCGTTGGCGCAATATTGGAGGGAACACCACCCGGCTCATTGATCCGCGTGGCGCACCGTGACTGGTATCGCGAGTTGTTCCAGCCATGTGTGGCCGCGGGCCTCATTGAGGCTTCAGCATTAGCCGGTTACAGAAATGATGCTGTTTATCTGCGAACCTCGCGTTATGTGCCTCCCCGCTGGGAGGCAGTTCGCGACGCCATGCCCGGTATTTTCAACCTTATGGAAGAAGAAACAGAGGCCAGCGTACGAGCTGTACTTGGGCATTGGCTCTTCGGATACGTCCATCCGTACCCGGATGGAAACGGAAGGATGGCTCGGTTCGTCATGAACGCAATGCTCGCCTCGGGCGGCTATCCGTGGACGATAATTCGAATTGAGGATCGCACCAGATACCTTGAGGCTCTCGATAGAGCCAGCATCGATGGAAACATCGTGCCGTTTACTCAGCTTATCGTCGAGCGTCTGCAGTCAGGTCTTGAATGATCATTCCGGCCGATGGTGGACAGGGCGACAAATGAGTAAATCACGGTATCGGGCGAACCAAGGGAGAGGACGACCCCGACCGCCGTGCCGGCTGCCACCCTGCTGCCACCTGCGGGAGTTTGGCTGATAATCGCGCCACTCGGCGCTGTTACACTGCTCGCGGTGGACCGGGTGCCCGTGAGGTCCACGACCGTTGGGCTGCCCGCGACATTGCTCGAGATGCTCACGTCTGCCGACTTCGCTCCCAGAGCAGGCGGCGTGAACTCCACGCCGATTGAGCAGGTACCGCTCGGTGCTACCAACGTGCAGGTGTTGCCGGAAATGGTGAACGCGTTTCGGTTGGCGCCCGTCAGCGCCACTTCGCCCACGGCCAGCGTCGCGGTCCCTGTGTTCGTCACCGTGATTGCCAGCGCGGCGCTTGTCGTGCGAACCACCTGAGTGCCAAAGGGAAGGGATATTGGCGAGACGGATAGGGTTTGGGCTGTCGCAGACCATGAGTAGGTGAGCGCGCTGATGGCAATCAAAGCCGCAGTCTTGGTATTAATGGATACTTCCTTGTCTCTGAATCGTCGTTCCCGTCAAAGAAGGGCCGGATACGCGGCGCGCGAAATGGCCCAGAACGATCGCGCAGCCGCATACAGTCTATCAACAAGGTATTACCTTGGCATTGGCAATGTGCGCGTGAAAAAATAGGTCATCAAGAGGAAACCCCGCGAAGTAACGGAAGTTGGCGCCAAGGGTCTCGCGCACAAGGTAGGCGCCGACGAAGATGGATACCCCAACGCTGAGCGCCAGGGCGGCAGCGGCTATCCTGCAGAGAAGGGGATTCGATTTGCGTCCGGTCAACCACCGGATACCGTGAAGAGCGCACCAGATGACGACTGCCACGGCTATGCCGGCGGCGAACTCTCCTCGCCGTTTTGGTACACGCATGCGCAAGACTATTGCCGGAAGCCGACGAACATCCGCGGCTGCTCTGCGCCGCCCGCCGTCAGGTTGGCCGCAACGATGATATCGCCATCCGCGCTGACGCCACCGGTGTGTACATTGCCACTGGCGTCGGTAAGCGTCAGTACGCCGGTTGAGGTAACAGAATAGGTGCCGGATGTCGTGTTGCCGGTCGTGATGGTACCGCTGTCGTTCTCGATATAGGTGCCGCTGTAGGCGCCGGCGCCATCGAATAACAGCGTAAATACCTCGCCATCTCCGGTGGAGGCCGTACTGAAAGCCAGACTGCCCACGGTGTACACGCCATTCAGCGTCGCCAGCGTGACGCCGGTGCCCTGCGTCACGGCAACTGTGAGGCCTGGAGAAGCGCCACTGACAGTGTAGGTCTCAACGAGAAACTCGCCATTGGCACCGACATAGCCGAGGGTGCCGCCGCCACTGCTGAATTGGCCGCCACTCGTGACTGTGAGAGTACCCGCCGGGCCCGAATACGGGAAGGTACTCACCACACCATTCACGTCCAGACTGGTGCTGGTGCCACTCACGCTGCCGTCGGCGCCGAACGTCAGCTTACCCTCAAAAACCTGGGGATCGGACCCCTGATCCAGCCCGACGGCGATCCAATCACCGGCGAGCTCTGCAATGGTCCCGTTCTGCAGCGGGCTCACCCCCACCGCGAGCGCGGGGAGTCCGCCCCCATCCTTGGTGCTCGCATCCGCGATCCAGAAGAATTCATCGGCGTCTTGGCCGGCGATGGCGCCGATGTTGTTGCCTCCGGTGGTCAGGACCGGAATGGCATTCTTGGTCTTGACGGTATAGGGGCCGGCCGAAGATGAAGAATTGCCGGTGGTGGTAATGGTGCCGCCCGAGTTCTCGATCAACGTTGCGGTGTTGCCCTCGTGACCGGCGCCGTCGAAGGCGACTCCGATGCCAAGCTCGTCCTTATCTATATTGATGTTAAAGCCCGCGACATCGTAGCTTCCGTTCAGCGTCGCGACTGATTGCTTGTAAGTGCAATACACCAACACGTTCGCGATATTGGCGTTCGCGACCGTGCCCGAGCCGTTCTGAACAGCACAGGACTGCCCCGTTGGCGTCGTACCGACCTTTACATCGAATGCTGTTCCACTTTTGACAGCCCTTGGCAGTGTGAATGCGCCATTGCTGCTGACTGATTCATTGTCACTCTTGTCTAGTATGCGCACGGTCCCTGGCTTCTCCAGACCGATGACCGTGCCGCCGATTGTATATGTCTGCGCCTTGAGCGAAACGACCCGTGTGGCCCCCGCCGTTGAGGGCGAATTGGACAATTCAGCAGAGATCGCTGTCGTAATCGTTAGGAATGAAATCAAGAGCCAGCCGATGGCGACGCCAAACACGAAAGCGGCCCTTCTCATAATCCTCGCTCCCAGGATTATTTAACCCATTGACACCCCGTTTAAGTATACGGACAGACATTGCGGGCTTCCAGGCCAATTAGGTGAAAATCAGCAGTGCCTGAATTTCATCGGAAACATGGCATATGTCAAAGAAGGCATCGGTCGATCGCTGCCGCCATTGCCCCCTATTGGTCGTTGCGGGACTGGGTTCACGTACGGATATTGCTCAACCGGTTTGATGCGAATGACGCGCCATTTACGCCTTGCCTCCATAAGTTGCCTGCACCCTTGCGGGCCAAGCGCTCGCTGCCTCAGGTGGAAACATCGCAGCCACGGCGGCACCGAAGGACGTCGCGGTGCAGGGCGCCCGCGCCCCCACCAGTACCGACAGTCTGGCATACGCTGAAACACAGGGAGGCATTTTCGGCACGGTGGATCTGGTCACGGGCGCATTCACTGAAATCGCCGACAACGGCACGATGCTTGCCAGTGGAACGTCGTTTGCGGGTTTCGGCGTCGTCAACGCCACCCTTTACGGCGTCAACTACAACCAGCCGAATGGCACGCTTTACAGCGTGAATACCACGACCGGCGTACCGACGGCGATCGGCAGTTCAACCGTCACCTACGCGCTGTTCGGTTCCACGTCGAGCGGGGTCCTCTATGGCGTAGGCACGGATGGCAATCTCTATACGGTCGACCGGGCGACCGGCGTGGCGGCATTAGTGGCGCCCGTCGGCACCTCGGTCGGCGGCTCGTGGTATTGCCTGTCGACCGGCGCACAATCGCTGTATCTCGCCGACGGCGCGAACCTCTATACGATCGATACGGGCACCGGGGCTGCGACCCTGGTGGGCGCGTTCGGCGGCCCGGAGATTGGCGCCATGACATACGAGAATGATGTGCTTTGGGGTGGTCAGAACACGCCAACTCTCGCGGTTGCGACGTTGAACACCTCCACAGGGGCGGCGACGACCGGACCCGCGGTCACCGGCACGAATTCCGGCAATTGGTACGCCATGGCGCCGGACCCGATTCCGCTGGTGCAGACGGCCACCACGCTTACCCCGTCGAAGACGACTGCCCCGGACGGAACGACGATCACGCTCACCGCCTTGGTGACGCCGACCAATGGGACCACGACGCCGACCGGGAAGGTGGAGTTCTTCAATGGCGCCAGCGAGCTCGGCAAGGTCACGGTCAACGGCACGGGCCAGGGGGTCTTCAAGGCGAAGGATTTGCCGTTGGGCGCAAATTCACTCACGGCCCAGTATTTGGGCGACGCCACCCACGCGGTGTCGACGTCTGCGGTGACGACGGTGACGATCACTGCGGATGCGACTCAGACTGCCCTCGTTGCCTCGCCGACCTCCGGGGCGCCCGCCACGCCGATCACGCTCACGGCCACCGTGACGCTGAAATCGGGAACGATACCCCCAACCGGAACGGTCACGTTCAAGGAGGGCGCGAAGGTGTTGGGTACCGCGACCGTGGGCGTGAACGGCGAGGCCATCCTGATCATTTCGACGTTGAAGGCCGGAACGAATTCGGTCATCGCGGATTACGCCGGCGACTCGAGCGACAAGGCATCGAAGTCGAGTGCGGTGACGGTGACGATCACCTAACGAAGGCAGGCCTGACGGAGGCAGGCCTGACGGAGGCACGATCTTTTACGGCGTCGATCCCACCCGCGGCACCGGTGCATCGATGGTGATAATTGAAATAATACCGGCTGTCCTGGGTCGGCGTGAAACCGGGAACGCCTTCGCTCACCATTGCCGCGATATCCTGGGCCGCCTCAGGCGCCGGGAGCAACACGGAGGCGCCAATAGGCTCCAACGCGTGTACCACGGGGCGCAGCCAGTCTGCCAGCGCCGGTGATCCCGCAAACGTTACGCCCGTCGTCGATCGCGCCGGTCTCCTCGCCGCGGACCCAATGCGGGACCTGGGTTTTCTCGAGCGTGACCGTACAAAATACTTGCAGCGGCGAATCGAACAATCTACGGTCGAGACCCGATGGGAACCAGCACCAGCGGTCTCTTTGGAGGAGAACGATTGGCATTAAACGCGTCACAATCCTCGTGACGTGGGCTCCATGAGACGGCGCCAGAGCGAGGGCCTGATTTCGTGAAGATCGCAGTACTGTTTGGCGGAACCAGCGAAGAGCGGGATGTCTCGATCGCAAGCGCGGCGCAAATCATTCCGACGTTACGCCGGCTGGGCCATGAGGTGTGGGCCGTGGATACGGTGACGGGTCGCTTGGACTCCGCGGCCGAGCAACACCTGCTCGTCGCGGGAGTCGCACCGGAGCCGCCATCGGATGCGCAGATTGCCGACGTTCGTGGTCGGGCCGTTGCGTTGTCGCCTGCCGCGTTCGATATCAAGGAGGTGGATTTGGTCTTTCTCGCTTTGCACGGCGGTGCAGGCGAAGACGGTCGAATCCAGGCCATGCTCGATCTGGCAGGCCTGGCTTATACGGGCAGCAATCACATTGCCAGTGCTGCGGCCATGGACAAGGACATCAGCAAGCGCCTATTCCGATCCGTCGGTGTCCCAACGCCCGATTGGTTGATGGCTCCCGTGGCGCAGCAATCCGTCCAGACCCTGCTCGGCTGGCCCGTGGTCGTCAAACCCAACAAGCAAGGCTCCACGGTTGGGCTAACCGTTGTCCGTGAGCCCGCGCGGTTGCCGGGTGCCGTTGACCGGGCCAATGAATATGACTCGGAAGTCATGATCGAGGCTTTCGTCGCCGGCCGGGAATTTACGGTCGGCGTTCTCACCGGCAAGGCGCTGCCGGTGGGCGAGATTGTAGTCCCCGGAGACGTATTCGACTACCAATCCAAGTACCAGGCCGGAGGGGCGCGGGAAATCTTTCCTGCGAACATCACGGCAGCGGAATCCACGTTGCTCCAGGACTATGCGCTCCGTGCTCACGGCGTATTGAAGCTCGGCGCTTACAGTCGCATCGATTTTCGGCGAGACAATCAAGGCGGCTTCTGGTGCCTGGAAGCCAACTCATTGCCCGGAATGACGGCCACCAGTCTACTGCCTCAGGCCGCCAAAGCGGCGGGCATCGACTTTCCTGAACTGTTGGATCAAATATGCCGAGGGGCGCTCAAGGGGCGGTAGGCTTCCGGCACCATACCGGGAGTCTCAGGGTCGTGCATCAGCGCCGCGCGACAAGTCGATCCTTCGCCTGCAACGCCGCCAGCGCGGCGTGCAACTGTTGCTTCAGTTCGTTCACCTCTGATTGCTTCGCAAACTGTCTCTGTTGCCGCTTGAGATGGCGAATTTCCGAAGCCTGCTTCTGCACCTCGTTGAGCAGCATCGGCGCAAGTTCGTCGTAGCGCACGCCGTCGATGCGGCCCTGGTCGTCACGGACCACGAGTTCCGGATACACCTTGGCCACTTCCTCGGCGATCAGGCCGTAGCGCAGCGCACCTTGACTGTCGGCCTTGTAGTGAAAGGTCACCGGGCGCAGCTGTCGAAGTCTTGCGGTGTTCTCAGCCATCGGCTCGACGTCAGTCTTGAATCGTTCGGAGGACGACACCGCGCCGAGCTCCCCATTCGAGCCGATCACTACGGCAAGACCACTGACGGTGGTATTGCTGTAAATTCCCGCGATGAACGTCTTGGCTTGAGTGCCCTCTGTGCCGATCTTTATCAGCTTGTTGTCCCCGGCGGCGCCCTTATTCCCGATCTCGATGTTGTTGCTGCCGGTCTTCAGGTTGAACCCGGCCTCATACCCCAGGGCGATGTTGTTGCTGCCATTCGAGTTGAAAAGGGCGCTTGGCCCGTATGCGGTGTTGTAGCTGCCGGTCGCGTTCAAATAAAGCGCCTGAAACCCGCCGGCCGTATTGTAACCGCCGGTCGAGTTCGCATAGAGCGCCAGATCTCCGGTGGCCGTATTGGCCGCACCGGTCGAGTTTGTAAAGAGCGCCTGGTACCCGGTGGCGGTATTGTCGATGGCATCGCCGGCGCCGTCCGAGTCATTGGTATACAGCGCTTGATATCCGACTGCCGTGTTGTTGTTGGCAGTCACATTCCCATGGAGCGCTTGCGCCCCGGAGGCGGTATTGTAGTTGGCGGTCGAGTAAGAAGATAACGCGTTGGCACCCACGGCGGTATTGTTGGAACCGGAAGACAGCCCGCCACTTTGCTGGGTACCTACGCCAAGGAGCGCCTGAAACCCGACGGCCGTGTTGTTGCTGCCGCTCAAATTATTGGTCAGCGCACTTGCCCCATCGGCGGTATTTCCGGAGGCACCCGTGCTTGCAAAGTCGTTCCAATAGAGCGCCGTTGACCCGGTGGCGGTGTTGTTGCTGCCAGTCTGGTTGGCGCGTAATGCGCCGTATCCCAACGCGGCATTATTCGACCCACTGACGTTGTTTCCCATTGCGAACGCGCCAACGGCCGTGTTGGCGTTTGCGCCGTTTTGTTGGAGTGCGCCCGTCCCCACCCCGGTATTGGAAGTACCCGCGGCCGTGGCGGCCGGCCCATGGAGCGCGAAACTTCCCACCCCCGTGTTTGAATCCGGGTCGCTCGTGCCATTCCCCGACGGCACCTGGCCGTAGACCGCGCCTGACAAGAACGCCAGCGCCATTGCGTACGGTGATATTTTATTCATCGGTCCACCCCTGGATTGTGATTGGTTCCGAATGCGTCCGGGTCGAGCGGCGCCAAAATTCCATTGCACGCCTGACGACAATGGCTGTCAATAGGCGCCCGATTGCGGGTTTCTCGGGCAAGTGATCAACTCCCGGTTGAGAATGGCCGACGGCACCCCCATCTTCGCTCCATGATCCCGTTTTCCGTCCTTGATCTGTCGCCCATTACGCAGGGAAGCGATGCGGCCTACTCGTTCAGGAACACGCTCGACCTGGCGCGCCATGCCGAGCGTTGGGGCTACAGGCGCTTTTGGTTGGCCGAGCATCACGGGATGCCGGGAATCGCGAGCGCGGCGACCGCCGTGCTGATCGGCTTTGTGGCGGGTGGCACCTCCACGATTCGCGTCGGCGCCGGCGGCATCATGCTGCCCAACCATTCCCCGCTCATCATTGCCGAGCAATTCGGCACGCTTGAGTCGCTGTACCCGGGCCGCATCGATCTGGGCCTTGGCCGGGCACCCGGGTCCGACCAGCGGACGGCGCAGGCACTGCGCCGAAACTTGGCCTCAGACCCGGATGAGTTTCCGCGCGATGTACAGGAGCTCGCCGATTATTTCTCAGATTCGCCCCGTCAGGCGGTGCGCGCGGTGCCCGGGACCGGGCTCAACGTGCCGCTGTGGATCTTGGGTTCGAGCCTGTTTGGCGCGCAGGTTGCCGCGGCGTTCGGGTTGCCGTATGCGTTTGCCTCGCATTTTGCACCGGCGCAAATGATGGCCGCGATCGAGTTGTACCGGAGAGAGTTTCGGCCCTCGCGAAATCTTGCCAAACCGTACCTCATGCTCGCCTTCAATGTGTTCGGCGCCGATTCTCTGACGGAGGCGAAATTCCGGGCAACCTCGATGCAACAGGCGTTCGTGAATCTGCGCAGCGGCCGTCCTTCGCAGCTGCCGCCGCCCGTCGAGGGGTACACCGAGCGCCTGGGGCCGCAGGAGCGGGCGATCCTCGATCAGGTGCTGTCGTGCGCCTCGATCGGTACTCCCGAGATGGTACGCGCGGATCTGCGCAACTTCGTCGCGCAAACCGGCGCGGACGAGCTGATGATCACCTGTCAAATCTTCGATCACGCCGCGCGCCTGCGCTCCTTTGAGATCGCAGCCCAAGCGTTCACCGATGTGCCGCCGGTCGGGAACGACAGCTTCCGGCGCCCCGAAATGCGCTGAATTTGGGGGGGGTCGCCGACAAGGTGCGTGCTTCCCTTGGCAAAGACCATGACGTTCGATCGTGGCGCGGCGAAGAACGGGGGAATGACGCTGGTATCATAAGCCAATAGATTTGACTGAAAACAGGGCCGCACGGTCGATGTTGACCACAGGAGCCTGTGACCGCGGTCAGATGCGGAATGATTTTCCCCCTTGAACTTTGCCTGGCTTGGACCGACACTTTGTCGCAGTGAAGCGGCGTAGCTCGCGCCTTTCTCCGCCGCCGCTTCGGGAGGGTTCCAATGGACGGTTCACAACGCCTCGGGCCGATGCGCCATCGCACGACGCGGAGCGCCGCGTGAAATCCTCTTCGCCCGGTGATCCGGTGCTTCGTCTTTACGAGCTGCGTCTCGACAATGGCCGTTCCCTGAGCCCCTACGTGTGGCGCATCCGCTACGTCCTTGCCCACAAGGGCCTGGACTGCGAACAAGTGCTGCTCGGCTTCACCGAAATCGCGCCGCGATTCGACGGCCGATTCAAGACGGTGCCCGTCCTGCAGCATGGCGACACCCTGATGGCCGAGAGCTGGGACATCGCCAAGTACCTCGACGAGACGTTTCCGGGCAAGCCGGTCTTCTCGAGCCCCGGCGAAATCCAAGCGATCCGCCTCTTCGACCATTGGTTTGCGCTCGAGGTCTCCAAGCGCCTCATCGGCATGTACGTGCTCGACATCCACGATGCGGCGCGGCCCGAAGATCGTGCGTACTTCCGCGCGAGCCGCGAGGCGCGCTTCGCAGGCCGGAAGCTCGAGGAGATCGTCGCGGGCCGCGAGTCGAGGCTGCCGGCCCTGCGCGAGGCGCTGCAGCCGCTGCGCCAGCAGCTCAAGGATGGGCCGTTCCTCGGCGGCTCCTCGCCGAGCTACGCCGACTACATCGCCTGGTCGGCGTTTCAGTGGGTCGGGAGCGTCGCGACGCTTGCGCCGCTGGCGAAGGACGATGCGCTGCGGCCGTGGTTCGAGCGCGGTTTCGAGCAGCGCGGGCCGCAGTTCCAAGATCCGCGGCTGCATCCGCTGTTCGAGTAGCGCCTCGAGGGCCTTGCGGTCATTGCAGATCGCGCGGGATCGCCTCCTGCCACGTCTTGGTGCGCACGACCACGCCATCCCGCAGCAGCTCCCGCGTGTAGCGGTAGTAGAACGTCGCCGCGTCGCTGGTGATGGCGAGATGTCCGCGGTAGGTGAGGACCCGGTCGGACAGCCGTTCGATGCTCTCGGCCTCGCCCTCCACGGCGGAGATTTCCGGATGCGCGTCGGCGACGTGGTAGACGAGCTGCTCGGTGTGGTCGAACGAGCCCCAGGGGAACTGCACGGCGGCGTTGCCGTGCCAGGTCACGATGCTGCGCTCGTGCACCTCGTCGCGTTCGACCTTCCAGCTGCCGGGCCACGCATAGTCGCCGGGAGTCGTGATGCCCGGCGCCTCCTCGATCGGCTCCGGGCCCGAGAATGCCGGCGGCGCGCGGCCGTGCGCGGGCACGATCGGCAGCACGATCGCCGAGCCGTCGGCGGCGCCGAGCCGCAGCGAGGTCGTCATCGCATAGGGCGTCGGCCACAACATGGGCCACTGCGAATTCGAGACCGCCACGCGGACCCGATGGCCGCGAGGCCATACCCAGGAGCTCAAGTGCAAGTCGAGATCGAGGACATATTCCTGGCCCGGCACCAGCGGTTCGGGATGTTCCATCGAGAGGCGCTGGGCGCCGGCGATTCCGGCGCCGGTGATGGCGGTCACGCTGCCGTCCTGCGCGACGTCTTCGAGCCGCACCACCCAGTCCGCGAGCGGCGCGTCCGCGGCAACGATCAGCCGTGCATGGGCCAAACCGAGCATCGACACCTCGGCGTCGAGCGGAGCGCTGTCGTAGGTCAGGCTGAAGGCGTCGACCGGCCGTTGATCGGGCAGCAATTCGCCCCACCAGAAGCCCGCCTCGGGGCCGGCGGACGGCACGTAGCGCAGATGATCGATGGCCGCCGCGGCCGGCGCCGGTGTGAGCTGATGGTTCGGCGCCAGGAACCAGGTGACGGGTTTGAGTCCCTGCGGCGGCCAGGACTCGGCACGCCACTCTCCCGGCACGTCCTGCGCGGCGGCGCCCGGAGGATGCGAGTGCTGCTGGTACATCACCAGCCGCGGTTCGCGCTCGACGCCGTTGTCGATGCCCTTGAGCCAGTGGTCGAACCAGCGGACGGCCTGGTCGCGCCACTCGATCCGGGGTCCGTACATGCTGGTGTTCGGGTAGTCGTGATTCCAGGGACCCACCCAGGCGCGAACCACCGCCGGCACTCGTTCGAGCATGCGGGGGATGCTGTCCCGGTAGCCGTCCTGCAGGCCGCCGATCAGGAAACAGGGGATGCGAATGTCCTCGAAGCGGCGAATCGGTGCGCGCCAGAATGCACCGTCCCGCTGGTGCCGGAAGTAGTCCAGGGACCAGGGCGTCGAATCCATCCGCTGCGCCAGCGTGTCCTCGTCGAGCGGGAAATTCGGGGCGGCGCTGCGGCCCTGATCGAGATCCATGCTGACCTCGAACTCATCGACGTGCATGATGCCGTCCATGTAATGCACGTCCTCCTTGAACAGCGCCTCGGTCGCCTCGACGGCGAGGATGGCCTTGAGCGCCGGGGGGCGGCGCATGGCCATCTGGATCGAATTGAAGCCGCCCCAGGAGATCCCGAGCATCCCGACGTTGCCGTTGGACCAGGGCTGGCGGGCCAGCCAGGCGATGACCCGCTCGCCGTCTTCCTGTTCCTGCGCCGAGTATTCGCGGGTGGTCGGCGCGCCGCCGCTCATGCCGAAGCCGCGGATGTCGACGCGCGCGCCGACATAGCCGTGGCGCGCGAAGTACGCATGGTTGCCGTAGTCGCCGGGCGCCGTGTCGTCATCCTTGCGATAGGGCAGGTACTCGAGCAGCGCCGGCACGCGTTCGCCCCTCCTCAAGTCGCCGGGCAGGTACAGCGTGGCGGCCAGCATCACGCCGTCCGGCATCGGTATCGATGCATGCACGATGCGCACGCCGCGGTCGGAGGCGCCGGCCGCGCCGGCGAGCAGCGCCAGCAGGGCCAGCAGGGCGGAGGCGAGGCGGCCGTTTCGGTGATGTGTCATGGGAGGTCGCTTTGTGGCATTGTTGTCGGGCGCGATCCGCCGCATCCGAAAGGGGCCGGTGCATCTCGCGCAGCTGGAGTTTGACCCCGAGTGCGCGGTGCGGCAAGCACCTGCGGGATCCGAAGGAGGCCGCCGTTCGATGTCATGCACCCGGCGAATTCGCGGGATCGTACTCGCTGCACTGGCGTTGTTCGCGGCTTGTGCCGCGGCGGCCGGCTCGGACGGCGTGGTCGAGCCGGGTCACCCGCCAATCGGCCCGAAGCCGTTGCCGGATGCCGCGACGATTGCTCCACGTCCGCCCACAGCGGACGAATTGGCCGGGGGCAGCCTGTTCGAGTTCGTCGTGCACCATGGCACCACACACAATTCCTCAGCCGTCGGTGCCATTACCGGCGGACTGCTGCGCTGGCGCGGCGGCAGGGCGGAGTCCCCGTGCCCACGGACACTCGGAATGGAGCCGGGGTATGCCGACTTCGTGACGGCGCGCGTGCGCGCCATTGGGAGTTACGTGGGTGCGCCCATGGATCCGGACTTGCATTGCAAGCCCAATTTCACGGTGATGTACAGCAACGATCCGCAAGAAGCCATGGCGGCCGTACTCAAATGGGCCGGCCGTTCGCTCGGCGTGAAGCACCCGAATCAAACCCAGAAGCTCCTGGAGCAGAGCGCCATGCATCCCATTCAAGGCTGGTACATCACCACCGGCGGGGGCGGGTCCGTGCTCAATGCAGATAGCAGCCTCCTCGCGGGCGGGATCGATCTGCGGGCGCTGTGGCCCCTGGTCATTCCCACCAGCATGCGTGACATCGATGCGGGGCGCGGCATTCTCGACGTGATCCTGGTGATCGACAGGACGCAGGTCGCCGGCCTGTCCATCGGTTCCATCGCCGACTATGCGGCCCTGGCCGGCCTGACGCTGGTCCAGTCACCGGATCATTGCGATTCGCTGCCGAGCATTCTCGATCTCCTGTCACCCACGTGTCAGGCGCGCGACAACCCGGCGGGCATCACGGCCGGCGACCTGGCTTTTCTGAAGGCGCTCTATTTCCACAACACGGGTCTCGGGCGGACGCTGTCGCGCGAGGAGATCCAGCGAAATATGCTGGATCAATTCAAACGCGGCATGAGCGCCGAGACGAATTGACGATCGCGTTGACTACGGCCGCGGCGGGATGCCGCCGCTCGCCCTACGGCAGGAGCCGCAGTCGATCGCGGGTATTTCGCTCGACCGCCTCTCGCGTATAAATCAGCGGGAAATAGCGGCCGGCATTCCACAGAGGCACCAGATCGGCATAGTGGGCGCTGCCGGGCTGCCCGCTTTGACCCGGCGTATTGACGGCGACGGATCGATCCCAGTCGCCCGTGTCGATGATTTCCCGATAGCTCGCGCCCTCGGTCTGTTCCCAAGACGTCCACGCGTCGAAACCCGTGGCGTTCACCGTGTACTCGTCGCCCGGCCGGGGCAGCGGCTCGAGATCCAAAAGCTCGCCCGCCCCGGTCTGCCGATCGAGCGGGTGACGAAAGTGCATCGCGTGAAGCCTACCCCACGTCCACTGCGAAGGGTCGGGGCCCAGACGTCGCTCGAGCTCCGTGCGCGAGTCCTTCAGGGCATCGGCCAGAAGGGCGTCACGAGCGGCGAGGGGATCTTCCCCGAACAGACCCTGGTCCGGATTTTCGAGCAACGCCAGGACCACGTGGGGCGTCAGCGAGTCGTAATGCGCGCTGTGCGTCGCGGAAAGCCGTCGCCCGAGCGACCGGCAAATCTCCTCGAGCCAGACCTCGTAGAGGGCGGCTTCGGGCGATTCTCGGGTGAGCATGCCGTCCCAGCGCAGGAATCCCGTGAGCGCCGAATGGTCCCGCAATGGCGTCGATCGCAGCAGATTTTGCAGCTCGCGCGCCGGCAGCGACACCACGTCATTCTGCAGCTCCTGCATGTCGGCGATGGTGAGTTTGTGGCGGGTACGGTGGGCGCCTTCAAGGACCGACCGGATGCGTTCAAAGCGGTAGGGCGGCGCCCACTCGAAGCCGACCTGATAGGGATAGTGCTCGGGAATCATTTTGTGGTTTGCGGTGGCGACGAACCCCGCCGCCGGGTTGAAGACATGCGGCAGTTCGGATGCCGGCAGGAAGCCCGCCCAGTTGTAATTGCCGGCGCCGGGCATCGGCAAAAGGCCCGTCCAGCTTCGCAGGGGCGCAAGACCCACGGAGTGCTCGCCGATGTTGCCGGCGCGATCGGCATAGACGATATTTTCCGAAGGGACTTTCCAGCGCGCGACCGCCGCTTCGAATTGCGTCCAGTTCTGCGCGCGGTCCACCGCCAGGGAAGCCAGGTACCCCGCCGTTCCCGGCTCGCTTCCCACCCAACGCAGGGCGAGCGCGCGTTTGCCGTCCTCCCAGAGCACGGGGCCGTGACGGGTGAACTTCAAGTCGACCGTTTTGGCAGCCGCTCCCTTGATCAAGAATTCCTCGCGGCGGATGAGCATCGGCGACCATCCGGTCTCCGTCCGGTATTCCAGAGGATTGTCCGGATTCACTTCCTCGAGGTATAAATCCTGCTGATCCAGGCCAAAAATGGTGAATCCCCAGGCGATATGCTGGTTGTGACCGAGGGCGACTCCCGGCAGACCCGGCTCGCCCGCGCCAATGACATTCCATCCCGGAGCGACCAGATGAACCATGTAGCGCAGGGATGGCAACGCGAGGACACGGTGCGGGTCATTGGCAAGCAGCGGCTTGCCGCTCGCCGTGAGCGCTCCGGAGATCGTCCAGTTGTTGCTGCCTTCGCGCGCCCGGCCCGGGAACTCGATGCGCTGGTCGCTGCCAACGAGATTCTTGAGCAGATCGGGTGAGAGGCCGGTGAGATCGACGCCCGAAACGGGATCGAGCGCCACGGGGGGATCGAGATCCAAGAGCTTTGCGGCCTGCTCCGGACCGAGTTCCGTGAGCGCGCGGGCCGAGTTGAGCTCGCTGACGGCATTGCCGGTCATGGAGAAAGCCGCCATGCGATTGAGGCAGTCTGCGGGGCGCCAGGCGTCGGGAAGGAATCCGGCAAGTTGAAACTCGATGGGCAGGCCGGGACCGCCCGGCGCCCCGAGCGCCGCAATGTAGGCGTTGATGCCGTCGGTGAACGCCGTCAGTATCGCTTCGGTGTCGGGAGAGTAGCTCGCGTACTCCGCCCGCATGTCACCCCGATATTTGAGCGCGCGCGCGTCGATGTCGCGCTCGAGGGCGGAGGGTCCCAGGATTTCGCTGAGCCGTCCTTGGCCGGCACGCTTCCAAAGTTCCATCTGAAACAGGCGATCCTGGGCGGCGACGACGCCTTGCGCAAAGAACAGGTCATGCGGGTTCTTGGCGTAGATATGCGAGACGCCCCAGGTGTCACGCAGAACCCGGACCGGCTCGCGCAATCCCGGCATGCGCAGCTCACCGGACGTCGCGGATAGAGCCGCACGCGCGCCGGCGGCGAGCGCAGTTTCTGCGTATGCCTGAGCGGTCGTACACAGCGACATCAACAGCGATAGGAATGACAGCATCTTCACGACGGTACCCCGAATCAGCGCGGCCGCTCAGCCGCGCTTGATGAGCCCGTGGCGCTTCTTGCCCACCGACAGCCGGGCCACGCCGCCGTCGCCCAAGTCCGCGGCGGAAATGGCCGCCGTCGCGGACTGCACGGGATGGTCGTTCAATTTGACGCCGCCCTGTTCGATCAGCCGGCGCGCCTCGCTCTTCGAGGCCGCCATCCCCAGCGACACCACGGCCTCGAGCACCTGCACGGCCGCGCCGCCGGGCAGCGTCAGCGTGGGCAGCCCCGCGCCCGCGGCGCCGCCGAAGGCCGCGGCCGCCGTGGCCACCGCTGCGCCCGCCGCCGCCTCGCCATGGCAGAGCCGTGTGGCCTCGGTCGCGAGGATCTGCTTCGCCTCGTTGATGTCCGCGCCAGCGAGTTTCTCGAGGCGGGCGATCTCGCCCATGGGGAGGTCGGTGAACATGCGCAGGAACCGCCCGACGTCGCCGTCCTCGGTATTGCGCCAGAATTGCCAGTAGTCGTAGGCCCCCAGCCGCTTCGGGTTGAGCCACACCGCGCCGCTCGCGGTCTTGCCCATCTTCGCTCCGGAGGCGGTGGTGATCAGCGGCGTCGTGAGCCCGAACAATTCCTGTTCGCGGACGCGCCGTCCCAATTCGACCCCTTGCAGGATGTTGCCCCACTGATCCGATCCGCCCATCTGCAGGACGCAGCCGTAGCGCTTGTTCAGCTCCACGAAGTCGTAGCCCTGCAGGATCATGTAGTTGAACTCGAGAAACGTGAGGGGCTGCTCGCGTTCCAAGCGCAGCTTCACGCTGTCCATGGTCAGCATGCGGTTGATCGAAAAGTGCCGCCCGATGTCGCGCAGGAACGGGATGTACTTGAGCTCCGACAGCCAGTCGTCGTTGTTGGCCATGATGGCGCCGGTCGGGCTGTCGTCGAATCGCAGGAACTGGGTGAAGATCTCGCGGATGCCGGCGATGTTGGCCTGGATCTGATCGTCGCTGAGGAGCTGCCGGCTGTCGTCGCGGCCCGACGGATCGCCCACCTTGGTGGTGCCGCCGCCCATCAGGACGATCGGCCGGTGACCGGTTTGCTGCAGCCGCCGCAGCACCATGATGGACACCAGGCTCCCCACGTGCAGGCTGTCGGCCGTGGCATCGAAGCCGATGTAGGCGGTGACGATGCCGGTGCGCGCGCGCTGGTCGAGGGCCGCGGCGTCGGTTTGCTGATGGACGTAGCCGCGCTCGACCAGCGTGCGCAGGAAGTCGGATTTGAATTCAGTCACGGTTCGAACTTCGAGTCGTGGCGTGCGCTCACACGCTGCGGACCGATCGGAACTTATCCTTGGTCTGCAGGGCCCACCACTGATCGACGCTCGCCGTGAGCCCCGCGAGGTCGAGTCCCGCCGCCGCAAGGCAGGTGTCGCGCGAGCCATGCTCGATGAACAGGTCGGGTATGCCGAGCTGCAGGAGCGGAATCTGCACGCCCGCGGCGGCAAGGGCTTCGCCGACGGCGGAGCCGGCGCCGCCCATGACGGCGTTCTCCTCGATGGTGACCAGCGCGCGGTGACGCGCCGCCAGGCTGATGACCAGGGCCTCGTCCAAGGGCTTGACGAAGCGCATGTTCACCAGCGTCGCATCCAGCCGCTCTGCGATCTTGCGGGCCGACTCCAGCAGCGTGCCGAACACCAGCAGGCCTAAGCCGCTGCGGCCCTCGCGGCGAATTTGAGCGCGGCCCAGCGGGAGCGCCGTCATCTCCGCAACGACGGGCACGCCGGATCCGGTGCCGCGCGGGTAGCGCACGGCCGACGGGCACGGCAGCGTGGTCCCGGTGTACAGCATCTGCCGGCATTCGTTTTCGTCCGCCGGCGCCATGATCACCATGTTGGGAATACAGCGCAGGAAGGAGATGTCATAGCTGCCCTGATGCGTCGCGCCGTCGCTGCCCACCAGGCCGGCGCGGTCCAGGGCGAACACCACCGGCAGCTTCTGCAGCGCAACGTCGTGAATGAGCTGATCGTACGCTCGCTGCAGGAAGGTCGAGTAAATCGCGACCACGGGCTTGAAGCCCTCGCAGGCGAGGCCGGCGGCGAAGGTCACCGCATGCTGTTCGGCGATCGCCACGTCGAAGTAGCGGTCGGGAAAGCGCTTGGAGTATTCGACCAGTCCGGAGCCTTCGCGCATCGCGGGCGTGATCCCGACGATGAGGGGATCGGCCTCGGCCATGTCGCAGAGCCAGGAGCCGAAAATCTGGGAAAACGTCGGACCCGAGCTCGCTTCCTTGAATATCTTGCCGCTGGCCGGATCGAACGGCCCCGGGCCGTGCCACTTGATGGGGTCGGCTTCGGCGGGCGCGTATCCCTTGCCCTTGCGGGTGGCGACGTGCAGAAACTGCGGACCTCGGAGCTTCTTCACGTTGTTGAGCGTCGCGACCAGCGCCTTGACGTCGTGGCCGTCGACCGGTCCGATGTAATTGAATCCCATCTCCTCGAACAGCGTGCCGGGAAGCACCATGCCCTTCAAATGTTCCTCGGAGCGCCGGGCCAGTTCCCATACCGTGGGCATCTGCTTGAGCACCTTCTTGCCGCCCTCGCGCAAGTGCGCATACATGCGCCCCGACAGCGCGCGGGCCAGGTAGTTGGACAGGGCGCCGACATTTTCCGATATGGACATGTCGTTGTCGTTCAGAATGATGAGCAGGTCCGCGGGCGAGGTGCCGGCATGGTTGAGCGCCTCGAATGCCATGCCCGCGGTCAATGCGCCATCGCCGATGATGGCCACGGCACGCCGATCCTCGCCGCGCATGGCGGCGGCAATGGCCATGCCCAAGGCCGCGCTGATGGAGGTGCTCGAGTGGCCCACGCCGAAGGTGTCATAGTCACTTTCGCTGCGCGTTGGAAAGGGCGCGAGTCCGCCCGGCTGCTTGATGGTGTGCAGGAGTTCGCGCCGTCCCGTCAGCACCTTGTGGGGGTAGGCCTGATGTCCTACGTCCCACACCAGGCGGTCGTAAGGCGTGTTGTAGACATAGTGCAGGGCGATGGTCAGTTCCACCGTTCCCAAACCGGCGGCAAAATGCCCGCCCCGAGTACTGACGCTCTGGATCAGGAATTGGCGCAGCTCGGCGGCCAATTGGGCCAATTTGGGCTGCGGCAGGTGCCTCAAGTCGGCGGGCGAATTGATGGTATCGAGCAGCGGATAGGTCTGGGGCTGGTCCATTGGCAGGCAGTTTATACTGTCGCGGGCCGTTACTGCCATCGAGCGCCGCATCTGTAGTAAAATGCCTACAAACTTGCGGGACCTTTGGCGGATAGCTATAGTCTACCGGGCGTTTTCAGGGGTATCGGCCCCTTGGACTTAGGGTAATTTGCGCCACACCCGGACGCTCAATTGGTGCTATCCCCGTCATTTTTCGAGATACTGCCCGCATGGATACCGGCATTTCCGATGCGGTCTATCAAGACCAGATACTGCCCCACGTCTCGCGAACCTTCGCCCTGACGATTCCGCAGCTGCCTGCGGAGCTGCGCATTTCCGTGACGAATGCCTATCTGTTGTGCCGGATCGCCGATACCATCGAGGATGAGCCGGCCCTGTCCCCGCCCGAAACCCAGGCGTATATGCAGCGGTTCGTGTCGGTGCTGGCCGGCCGGGGCGACGCCGAATCCCTGGCGAGGGAACTCGAGACACGCCTGTCCGACCGGACCTTGCCGAGCGAGCGCGATTTGGTGCGCAACCTGCAGCGCGTCATGAACGTGACCTCCGCATTGAGCGAAGCGCAGCGCGCCGCAATCCACCGCTGCGTGGAGCTGATGTGTTATGGAATGCCGCGATTCCAGTCGACCGCCAGCCGGAACGGATTGCCGCGCCTCACCGACCTCGACGACTATTGCTACTACGTGGCGGGGGTCGTGGGCGACATGCTCACCGAGCTGTTTTGCGAATACTCGCCGGTCATTGCCAGCCGCCGGACCGCGCTGCAAAGCCTGTCCGTGTCGTTCGCGCAAGGGCTGCAAATGACCAACATCTTGAAGGACGTGTGGGAGGACCGCAGCCATGGCGCTTGCTGGCTGCCCCAGGAGATTTTCTCGCCTCACGGCGTGGACCTGGCGCAGTTGACGTCCACACCGCCCGATCCCGGCTTCGCGGCCGGCATGCGCGAGCTCATCGGCGTAGCCCACGCTCATCTGCGCAACGCGCTGGAATACACATTGCTGATCCCCGCGAACGAGGCGGGGATCCGCCGCTTTTGCCTGTGGGCCATCGGGCTTGCGGTGCTGACTTTGCAAAAGATCCATGGAAATCCGGAGTTTACGGCAGGTGTCCAGGTGAAAGTCTCGCGCAGGGCGGTCGCCATGACCCGCCTGTTGACGGATCTCTCCCGTCGCAACGATTGGCTGCTGCGGCAACTGTTCGCGCGGGCCGCCCGCGGGCTGCCTGTGGCGGAACTCGGCGAGATTCGCCGGCCGTATCCGGCGCATGTGGTGGGGAATGCCCCGGGCCTGTCCCCTGAGAGAGAGACGGAACGCGCCACGGTGCGCCGCTCCTACTGGAGTTCCGCATCTTGAGCCGCACCGCCGAAAAGCCGGACGTCCAAAAGACGTCTGCCGTGCATGCGCACGCCGACATCGTATCCCACACGCTGACGAAGACCCCCGTTGGGTCGGCCCTGGACAACGGGGTGGAGGCGGCGCGCGACGCGTTGATCTCCCGGCAGGCCGCGCAGGGGTATTGGCTGTTCGAACTCGAGGCCGACTGCACGATTCCCGCCGAGTACATCATGATGATGCACTTTCTGGACGAGATCGACGCCCCGCTGGAGCGCAAGCTGGCCGTGTACCTGCGCAGCCGCCAATCCGCCCACGGCGGATGGCCCCTGTACCACGGCGGCGACTTCAACATGAGCTGTTCGGTCAAGGCCTATTACGCCTTGAAGCTGGCCGGCGACGACAGCCAAGCGCCGCACATGATCCGCGCGCGCGACGCCATACTGCAGCGCGGCGGCGCGGCCCGTTCCAATGTATTCACCCGCATCGCGCTGGCGCTGTTCGGGCAGCTGCCGTGGCGGGGAGTCCCCTACATTCCGGTCGAGATCATGCTCCTGCCGAAGTGGTTCCCCTTCCACATCGACAAGGTGGCGTACTGGTCGCGCACGGTGATGGTGCCGCTGTTCATTCTGTGCACGCGCAAGCCCGTGGCCAAGAATCCTCGGGGCGTTGCGGTGCGCGAACTGTTCACGACCCCGCCGGAAGAGGAACGCCACTATTTCCGCGATGCCGTGAAACAGGGCGGGATGCTCGCGCGGGTGTTCCTGGTTGCCGACCGCCTCGGCCGGCTGATCGATCCGCTGATCCCGGGACGCATGCGCGAGCGCGCCACGCGGCGCGCCGAAGCATGGATGCTCGAGCGGTTGAACGGCGAGGATGGCTTGGGGGCCATTTTCCCGGCCATGGTGAACGCCCTGGAGGCCATGACCATTCTCGGTTATCCGGCCACGGACTCGCGGCGGGTCACTGCGAAGCGTGCGCTGCAGAAGCTGCTGGTGGTGGGTCCCCACAGCGCCTACTGCCAGCCTTGCGTGTCGCCCGTCTGGGATACCGCCCTCGCGAGCCTGGCGATGCAAGAGGCGGGCGATGCGGCCGCCTCCGGCGCCGCGACGCGCGCCCTCGACTGGCTGCAAACCGAGCAGGTGCTCGACGAGCCGGGCGACTGGCAGGTCAATCGTCCGGGGGTGGCGGGAGGCGGATGGGCGTTCCAGTTCGCGAACCCTCACTACCCCGATCTCGACGACACGGCGGTGGTGGCCTGGGCCATGCATCAAGCGCACAACTCGGATGAATACACCGAGAGCGTGCGCCGGGCCCTCGATTGGCTGGTCGGAATGCAAAGCGAGGACGGCGGATTCGCCGCCTTCGACGCCGACAACACCTATTACTCGTTGAACAGGATTCCGTTCGCCGATCACGGCGCGCTGCTGGATCCGCCGACCAGCGACGTGACGGCGCGGGTCGTCACGGTGCTCGCGCGCGTCGGAAGGCCCGAGGACAAAGCGGCCTTGTCGCGGGCCATCGCCTATTTGCGCGCCGAGCAGGAAGCCGACGGCTCCTGGTTCGGGCGTTGGGGCACGAACTACATCTACGGGACCTGGTCGGTGCTGACGGCGCTCTCGCTGGCGGCCGGACGCCAGGATCCCGCCGTACGCAGGGCGGTCGATTGGCTGAAGAGCCGGCAGAATGCCGACGGGGGCTGGGGCGAGAGCAACGACAGCTACGCCCGCGCGGCCATAAAGGCCGCGAGCACGCCCTATCAAACGGCGTGGGCATTGCTGGGTCTGCTCGCGGCGGGCGAGGCCGAATCGGATGCGGTGCGTTCCGGCGTCGATCACCTGCTGCGCACCCAGGGAGCCGATGGCTTGTGGAGCGATCCGCACTTCACCGCGCCGGGGTTCCCGCGGGTGTTTTATCTGAGATACCACGGCTATAGCGGCTACTTCCCGCTATGGGCGCTCGCCGCCTACCGCACGCTGACCCGCCGCGGAACCACGCATTGAGCGGGGCGGGCGTCGTGGCGGCGCTCGGCGCGGAGGCTCGCACGCTGGGGAGGCCGGTTCGCCGCAGCGACGGCCTGTTCGCGGCCGGGGACGGGATCCTGATGGCCGTGAGCGGCATGGGTTGCCCGGCCGCCGCCGCCGCCGCGCGCCGGCTCCTCGACGCCGGCGCGACGGCGCTCGTGAGCTGGGGAATGGCCGGCGGCCTCGATCCGAAGCTGACCGCCGGGACCATCTGCCTGCCGCGCAGCGTCGTCACGGAGGATGGCGGCAGGTATTCCACGGATCACCATTGGCGCGAGATCCTCACCGCCGCCGTGGCCGCGCGCAACGGCATCGAAGGCGGAGACCTGCTCACCAGCCCGATCGCGATCGACGATGTCGCCGGAAAGGCCGCGGCGTTCATACGAACCGGCGCGGTCGCGGTGGACATGGAGAGTTCCGCGGTCGCCGCGATCGCCGCCGACCATGGAATCCCCTTCATCGCGATCCGCGTGATCGTCGACACGGCCGCCGATGAGCTGCCGCAAGCCGCCGTGGAGGCGATGCAATCCGGCCGGGTGCGAATCTCCCGGCTCATCCTCGGGATCGTGCGGCGTCCGCGCGACGTGGCTGCGCTGATGCGCCTCGCCGACCGGTATCGAGCCGCCAAGAGGTCGCTCACGGAGGTCGCCCGCACCGGGGTTCTGGCGCCTGTGGCGCTCGCCCTACCGGCGTCCACTCGAATCGCATGAGAGCGCTGGTGACGGGTGCCTCCGGCTTCGTCGGCGCGGCGGTTGCGAGAACCCTGCTCAACGAGGGGTGGCAGGTGCGCGCGCTGGTACGCGCGAGTTCAGACCGCACCAATTTGCGGGACTTGGGCTTGGAAATCGCCGTGGGAGACCTGACCGTTCCGGAGACTCTTCCGGGAGCCCTGTGCGACTGCGAGGCCCTGTTCCACGTTGCCGCCGACTACCGGCTGGGAGCTCCGGACTCCTCTCAGTTGTACCGGACCAATGTGGACGGAACCCGCAACTTGTTGACGGCTGCCGGACGCGCCGGCGTCGAGAGGATCGTCTATACCAGCAGCGTGGCCACCATGGGCCTGCCGGCGGACGGCTCGCCGGGCGACGAGGGTACACCGACGTCTCTCGGCGCCATGATCGGCCACTACAAACGCTCCAAGTACCTGGCCGAGCAGGTCGTGCTGGAGGCCGCGGCAGCCGGGACGCCCGCCGTCATCGTCAATCCGTCGACACCGGTGGGGCCGGGAGACGTCAAACCGACGCCGACCGGCCAGCTGGTGCGCGACGCGGCGGCGGGCCGGATGCCGGCCTACGTGGATACGGGTCTCAACATCGTGCACGTCGACGACGTCGCGGCCGGCCACCTGATGGCGCTGCATCGCGGCCGCACCGGCGAACGCTACATTCTAGGCGGCGAGGACATGACGCTGCGGCAGATCCTGGAGGCGATCGCGCAACTCGTCGGCCGGCCGCCGCCGCGGGTTCGCATTCCCTATGCCGCCATCCTGCCCCTGGCGTGGGCGGCGGAGGGGGTCGCCAAGCTCACGGGGCGCAGCGGCCGCATCACCCTCGAAGGGGTGCGGATGTCGCGCAAGCGGATGTTCTTTTCGAGCGCGAAGGCGGTGCGAGAGCTCGGCTATCATTGGCGGCCGCCGGCGGCCGCCTTCGAAGACGCCGTTGGTTGGTTCCGCGAGCACGGCTACCTTGCGGAAAATTCCCCATGACCGTGCCGGTTGCGCCGGGCACGGATGCCGATGCGGACGCCCTCATTTTGGTGGACGACACCGACCGGGCCGTCGGGCGCATGAGCAAGGCGCGCTGCCACGAAGGCCGCGGCGTGCTGCATCGGGCCTTCTCGTTGTTGATCTTCAACGGCGCCGGCGAGCTGCTCCTGCAGCAACGCTCGCCCGCGAAGCGGCTCTGGCCCCTGTATTGGTCCAATAGCTGCTGCAGCCACCCCCGCAGCGGCGAGAGCATGGAATCCGCCACGCGGCGCCGGCTGAGGGAGGAGCTGGGCATCGGCTGCTCGTTGCGGTTCTTGTTCAAATTCCAGTATCAGGCACAGTTCGACGCCACCGGTTCGGAGCACGAGCTTTGCTCCGTGTTCGTCGGCAGTTGCTCGGACCCCGTGTCCATCAATCGCGACGAAATCTACGCGTGGCGGTGGGTCAGCCCTGAGGCCCTCCAAGCCGAGATGGCGTCCCCCGAGCGCAGCCGGTTCACACCGTGGTTCATGCTGGAATGGTCGAGGATTTGGCGCGATCATAGGGCCGAAGTGCCGGGGCTGCGGCCCTAAGGGACCAAAAAAGCGCTTTCTGTCTGAAATTTGAGATTGTCGGCGCCTGCGCCGCGGTAATATAACGCATGGCCGTATCACTCTTGCAGACATACCGGGTTGCCAGCTATCTCGCGGGCCGCAAATTGCGCGGCGTGAAGCGCTATCCCTTGGTGCTCATGCTGGAACCCCTGTTCATGTGCAATCTGGCTTGCTCGGGTTGCGGCAAGATCGACTATCCCAAGGAGATCCTGCAGAAGCGGATGAGCGTCGAGGACGCCTTGCGGGCGGTGGATGAGTGCGGCGCCCCGATGGTCTCCATTCCGGGCGGCGAGCCTTTGATCCACAAGGAAATGCCGCAGATCGTGGCCGGCATCGTGGCGCGCAAGAAATTCGTGTACTTGTGCACCAACGCGATCTTGCTGGCGAAGCACATCGACGAGTACAAGCCATCCCCCTATTTGACGTTTTCCGTCCACTTGGACGGCGACCGGGAACGGCACGACGAGTCCGTCTGCCAGGAAGGGGTGTTCGACAAGGCGGTGGCCGCCATCAAGCTCGCCCGCGAGAAGGGTTTTCGCGTCACGATCAACTGCACGTTGTTCAGCGGCGAGAACCCCGCGGACGTGGCCGAGTTCTTCGACACCGCCATGAGCCTTGGCATCGCCGGGATCACGGTATCCCCCGGCTACAGCTATCACCACGCCCCGCGCCAGGATGTGTTCCTGGGGCGCACCGCCAGCAAGCAACTGTTCCGCGGCATTTTCAGCCGCCGCAAGAACCGGCCCGCCGGCAAGGCGTGGTCGTTCAATCACTCGGGATTGTTCCTGGACTTCCTCGCGGGCAATCAAACCTACCAGTGCACCCCCTGGAGCATGCCGACCTACAACATCTTCGGCTGGCAGCGGCCGTGCTATCTGTTGTCGGACGAAGGGTATGCCGACACCTATCAGTCCCTCATCGACGACACCGAGTGGGATCACTACGGAGTGGGCAAGAATCCGCGGTGCGACAACTGCATGGCGCATTGCGGCTTCGAGGGCACGGCCGTCAACGACGCCTTCAGCCATCCGATCAAGGCCATGATGGCGGCGCTGCGCGGGCCGCGCGTTGCGGGACCCATGGCACCGGAGCTGCCGATCCTGTACCGGGAATCGGCGCGGCCGGGCAACGTCACCGCGATTCCGGTCACCGACATCAAGCGCTCGCGCCGCGCGACCGAAGACAGCGCCGCGGAATCGCACTGAGCGCGGGCGTGCGGATGGGAGAGAACGCAGCCAATCGCCGGGCCAGCGCGACCGCCGGCGCAGCGCCGGATGATTTCGGCGCCCAACTCGAGGCCTGGCAGTTGCGCATGGAGGCCGCACTGGCGGCACGGCTGCCCGCGGCAACCACGGTGCCGGCGCGCCTTCACGAGGCCATGCGATACAGCGTCCTCGGCGGGGGCAAGCGGATACGGCCCGCCTTGTTGTTCGCCACCGCGCGCACCCTCGGGTTGAAGGAAGACGAGGTGGAAGCGGCGGCGTGCGCCGTCGAGCTCATTCACGTCTATTCGCTGGTTCACGACGACCTGCCGGCGATGGACGACGATGATCTGCGGCGCGGCCGGCCCACCTGCCACAAGGCGTTCGACGAGGCGACGGCCATCCTGGTCGGCGACTCGCTGCAGCCGCTCGCGTTCCAGCTGTTGGCCCGCGATGCGGCGCTGCCGGCGGATCCCGCCATCCGGCTGCGGCTGGTCGACCTCTTGAGCGAGGCCAGCGGCACCCTCGGCATGGCCGGCGGACAGGCGATCGATCTCGAAATTCAAGGCCAGCAGCCGGACATCGGGCAGGTCGAGGACCTGCACGCGCGCAAGACCGGGGCGATCATTCGCGCGAGCGTGCTCATGGCCGCCGAATGCGTGCCGCAGCTCGATCCGCGTCTCTACTCCGGGCTCAACGTGTTTGCCACCGCGATCGGCCTCGCATTCCAAATCCAGGACGATTTGCTGGATGTGCTCGGGGATGTGTCGACACTCGGGAAAGCCACGGGTGCGGATCGCGAACGCGACAAACCCACGCATCCGGCGCTCATCGGAATCCAGGCGTCGCAGGAGCGCGTGAACCTGCTGCACCGCCAGGCCTTGGATGCGCTCGAGCCGTTCGCGGAGCGCGCGGCGCCGCTGCGTTCACTGGCGAATTGGCTGCTGTCCCGCCGCTATTGAGCGCGCTGCAGCGCGCCGTTTCCCCGCCGCATGTTGCTGCTTCGCAAGCCAAGGTGAGATAATCCCCGCGGCCATGCCGACATTGTCGTGAGATGGCAACGCTTTGACTCCGCGCTGAATTTGACAGAATCTGAAGTCCCAGGGAGGACCCAATGATTCGCCACGCCATCAGTCACGAACGGCTCATGCGGGAGTCGACCGATCGCGTGCAGCTGGCGCTGACGAGCAGCGATGCCAACGAACAAATGGTGGCACGCCGCATCCTGGAGAATCCCGCGATCTGGTCGCAATGGGAATGCGAACATTCGAATCTGATGCGCCAGCTGGCGAATTGTTCCGTGCGGCAGGTTCAGGTCGCCGCCTTGAAACACGCGACCTTCCGGCTCGTGCACGGCAAGGCCCTGTTCCAGTATCTGCGCGGCAGCGAGGTGCGGGGGCGGGAGCGCACGCAGGCCATGGCGCACTTTCGCCCCGGCCGCAGCTATGACAACGCGGTGGTGGCCGAGCACAACCTCTACTTGAGGAAATCCTGCAGCTTCATTTGCACCAGTCACCTGGGCAGCGATGTCGTGGAAGACCCGGCGTTTCTCGACCCGATACCGCAGTACGAAGAGCTGTATGCCGAGTATTTCTCGCTGTACTGCAAGAGCCTGGTGGGCGCCGGGGAGACCGATCCGAGCGTGGTGTCGCTGCTGCCGTTGCTCAAGCAGCAGCTCAACGAGTATCGATGGGCGATTCTCGATCCGCGCCGCGCCCAGCCGTTCCTGCGCCGCGAGGCGGAGCTGCGCCGGTCGACCGGAGACACCATGCGCCTGACCTCGCTGGGATCACGGCTGCCGGGACGCCGCCACTAGCCGCCGGCGGACGCCGCCATCAGGTGAGCGCCAGCTTGCGGTCCTTGGCGGAGGGCGGAGTCCACTGATAGATCCACGTTTCGGTGAGCGGACGTCCTTCGAGCCGAAGGTACAGCCGCAGATCGATCGGTTCCACCGAGTCGTCCGCCGGTCGCACGTCGAACAGCGCCCGAAAGCCGGAGAATTCCTCGACGAAATGCGCGGTCACGTGCTCGGTCTGGCCGCGCGAGGCGGTGATCACGGCTTCGACGGGCGCATCCTTGGCGAGAGCGCCGAGCTCGCCGCCGGCGAAATCGACGGCGAAATGCCAGGAATAGTACTGCCGCTTGATCCCGACCGTGCCGCCGATGCCGGTGCGCGTCGCGATGGTCTGCGCCAGGGGCGACACATACGGCATCTTCGTGCCCCAGTACATCCGGTAGGCATACAGCAGCTCCTGGCCGGCCTTGGGCTTCTCGGCGGGGTTCCAGAAGAGCACGATGTTGTCGAAGGTCTCGTCGACGGTCGGTATCTCGACCAGCTGCACGGCGCCCCTGCCCCAGCCGCCATTCGGCCCGGGCCTGGGTTCGATCCACAAGCTGGGGCGCCGGTCGTAATAAACGCCGTCGTCCTGGTAGTGGTCGAAACTGCGGTCGCGCTGCAGCAAGCCGAAGCCGCGCGGGTTGTCGTCGAAATAGGAATTCAAGTGCAATTGCGGCGGGTTGACCAGCGGCCGCCAGATCCATTCGCCGGCGCCGGTCCACATCGAGGCGCCGTCTGAATCATGAATCTCGGGCCGCCAGTCATTCGCGGCACGGCGATCGTTCTTGCCGTAGAAGAACATGCTGGTGAGCGGAGCGATGCCCAGCCGCTCGATGGGCTTGCGCGGATAGAGGGCGGAGTCCACGTTCATGACGAGCGTGCCGGCGGGCGAAATCTGCATGCGCAGCGCTCCGGCGATGCTGGGGCTGTCCAGCAGTGCGTACATCGTGAGCGTCCCGGAATCCTTCGACGGCCGCTCGAACCAGAACGAGGTGAAGCGGGGAAACTCCTCCGGGCGGGGAAACGCCGTATCCACGGCCAGCGCGCGCGCCGACAATCCGTACTGCCGCGTGTCCCCGCCCACCGCGCGGAAATAGCTCGCGCCGAGGAACGCCGCCACGTCGGCCCGCCAATTCGTGACGAACTGCACGCGAAATCCGGCGAAGCCCGCATGATCCTTCATGATGGCGGGATCGACGCCGCTCTTGTCCCATTCGAACATGGCCGGGTCGTAGACGATCTCGCGCGCCTGGCCGTCGAGGACTTCGTAGAGGCGCACCGGCTGGCCGAAGCTGCGCCCGACGTGGAAGAACTGCAGCCGGAACGCGAGTCCGGAATCGCCCCACAACGAATGATCGGTGCGGAAGCGGATGGATTGATACTGGTCGTAGCCGAGCTTGGCCATGCTCGGCGGAAGGATGTCCTTCGATTCCTGATAGGGGTTGTTGGCGAGAAAGTGCGCCTGGCCCTTGAGCCAGGCGAAATCGAAGGGCTGGGCCGGACCGTTGCCCTGGGCCGCCGCGGCCGGCGCCGCCGCCGCCGCCAGGCGCAGGCGGGTCATCTGGGCGGCGGTCAACCCCAGGGCCGTCCTCAACAGCGTTCGTCTTGCGATCATTCGATGGACATCCTCTATATCGTGAAACCGGTGGCCTGCGCGTCGGGCAGAAGGGCGAGCTGGTTGAGCAGACGCGCATCGGCTGCGACCTCCACCCGCTCCGCAGGCGTCAGCCATGCAAGCGCCTCGTCGAGCGAGCGCGCATCGATCAGTTTCTGCTCGGCCGTGAAGGCATTGGGATCCGGCTCGCCGCGCGGATCCGCCGGCCGGGCGAGATTCCCGTGGATGTGAGCGAGCCGCGCGTCGCGATTGCGCGCCAGATACCGCAGGCCGTCCTGCGGGAGAGCTTCGGCCCCGGCAATGAGTTCCCCCCGCCGCGTGACCAGGGCGGGCGGGTGGATCTCCTCGGGGGTGCGCAGCAGGGCGATTCGCGACAGCGCGAGACCCAGCGATTCGCTGCCGCTGGCGCGCGACAGGGGCACCGACAGGAACAATCCCAGGAGAGCCGGCGAAACCCAGGCGAGCAACGCGGGTGAGAGGAAATACACGATCACGGCGGTGACGCAGGCGAGCAGCATGTGCCGCTTGTGGAAATTCCACGCATCGCTCCAGGTCGTGCCGCCGCTGTCGCGGCGCTGCGGCTTCCAGCCCGAATCGCGTCCCATGAACACTTCGAAAACGTGCCGGCTCTGGACCAGCATCAGCACCGGCGCGTACAAGGCCGACAGCACATTCTCCAGCAGGAAGCTGCTGGCCAGCCCGATGACGCCGCCGCTGCCGCGCCGGATGCGGGGCGTGAACAGGGCGCGGATGAACCCGAGCGTCTTCGGGATCAGGAGCACGATCATGCTGAACCAGAACAGGGCCATCATCAGTGCGACGTCGAATCGCGGCCAGGTGGGGAACAGCTGGAAATCGTGGCTGAAGTATTCCGGGCGGATCAGGTGCGACTGCACCGCCAGCGCGAAGCCGATTCCCAGCATCAGCAGCCACAACGGCGAGGACAGGTAGCTCATGATGCCAATCCCCAGGTGCAGGCGGCTGGTGAAGGACAGGCCGGCCGTACCGATGATCTTCAGGTGCTGCAGGTTGCCCTGCGCCCAGCGCCGGTCGCGGATGGCGACGTCGATCAGCGAGGGCGGCGACTCCTCCCAGGAGCTGCCGTAGTCGGTGATCATGCGCACCTTCCAGCCGCCGCGGCGCATCAGCGCCGCCTCGACGAAATCGTGGGACAGCACGTGGCCGCCGAAGGGCTTGCGCCCCTTGAGGATCGGCAGGCCGCAGTTCTGCGCGAAGGCGCGCACGCGGATGATCGCGTTGTGGCCCCAATAATTGCAGCTGTCGCCCGACCAGGCCGCGAGGCCGCGGGTGATGACCGGTCCGTAGACGCAACCGGCGAATTGCTGCAGGCGCCCGAAGAAGGTCCTTGCGCCGATGAGCTGCGGGGCCGTCTGCAGGATCCCGAGCGCGGGGTCCGCGTGCATCGCCTGCACCATCTGCAGCAGGGTGCGGGCATCGATGAGGCTGTCGGCGTCGAGCACGATCATGTGCTCGTAGCGGCCGCCCCAGCGGGTCACGAAGTCCTCGATGTTGCCCGACTTGCGGCCCACGTTTTGCCAGCGCCGCCGGTACCAGACGGGCATGACGGACTCGAGGGACGCGCGCAATCGGTGGATGGCCGCGGTCTCGCGGATCCAGTTGTCGGCGTTGGTCGAATCCGAAACCACCACCACCTCGAACCACTGGTTGGCCGATAGCTGCTGCAATCCCTCGGCCATGGCCTGCAAGGCGAGGGTCGTGCGCAGCGGATCCTCGTTGTAGATCGGCATGACCAGCGCCGTCAGCGACGCGTCCGGCGGCGCGCGCGGGACGAGATCCCGGCGCTTCGAGGCGCCCGCGATCACCGACCCCGCCGCAAACGCTATCCACGCGAGCGACACCGCGAAGAAGAAGATCATCAGGCCCTGCAACAACGTCATGCTGGCAAATCGCACCACCTGCAGCATCTGGAAGATGCCGTAGGTCGAGACGCCCGCCGTCGTCGTAATCAGGATGAAGCGCGCGTACAGCACGGTGAGCGTCGTGCGCCGGCGCTGCCGGCCCGATGGCCCGTAGCGCAGATCCTGGGCCGGCATCGGCAGCGGACTCTCCGGCGGCATGCCGCCCGAGGCCCCGATATGCGGGTAGACGACGGCGCAGCTCACGCGGGGGTCCAGCGGTACAGCCAGGTCTCGGTGATCGGCTGGTCGCCGCGCATCACGCGCAGGCGCAGTTCGATGAGGTCGGCATCGTTCGGATCGATCTCGAAACTGGCGCGCAGTCCGTGGAGCGACACGTTGGACTTCAGGGCGGCGTTCGAGATCTTGCCGCGGGACGCCGACAGATCGAGCCGCAGGCCGTCGATGCGCTCACCGGCGCCCACGAAGTCCAGGATGAACACGCGGCGCTTGCCGTCGAGGCTCGCGCCGGAGCGGGTTGCCATCACCTTGGCGATGCCCTTGGGCAGCGCGGGCTCCCCAAGCCACGTGAGGCGGTACTCGAAATGCGCCGGGTGGTTGGACGGCAAGCCGTGGGCCGGACGCCAGAAGGCCACGATGTTGTCGTTGCTCTCGCGGCCCGACGGGATCTCGACGAGCTCGACCGCCCCGGGACCCCAATCGCCCTTCGGTTCCACCCAGGTGCTCGGGCGCCGCTCGTATTGATTCTCGAAGTCCTGGAAGTCCGCCGGATCCCGGGAGCGCTGCACCAGCCCGAATCCCTTCGGCGGCTGGGTCGTGAAGGTCGATACCTGCAGCTGGGTCGGATTGGAGAGCTGCCTGAAGATCGACTCTCCGGAACTCGATTCGATCGCCAGGCCGTCGGAATCGTGGACCTCGGGACGGTAATCGTCGAGCCGGCCCCGGTTGGTCTCATCGAACAGGAACATCGACGTCAGCGGGGCGATGCCGACGACGCGCATGTCGGCACGCGGAAACAAGGTGAGTTCCACATCCATGAGCGTTTCCGGTCCCGGCTGGACCGTGAACCGATAGGCGCCGGTCACGGAGTCGCTCTCGAGCAGCGCATAGATCACGATCGATTTCGCGCGCGCGTCGGGGCGCTCGACCCAGAAATGGGTGAACGCGGGGAATTCCTCGCCCGACGGCTCGGCCGTGTTGATGGCGAGGCCGCGGGCCGACTGACCGTACAGCAGGTGCTGGGCAACGGCACGAAAATAGCTCGCTCCCTGGAACACCAGGAATTCGTCCCAGACCTTCTTGGAGTTGATCTGGCCCTTGAGCCTGAAACCCGACAAGGGCAGCGAGACCTTGCCCTCGATATGCGGAATCGAGGGCCCGCTCTCGAACATGTCGGGCGTCGCCGCCACGTCGTGGGCGACGCCGTTTTCGACGGTCGAGACCGTCACGGCCACCGATTGCAGGTTGAACCCGGTCCGCAGCAGTTCGAGCCGGAAGGGCACGTCCTCCTGGCGCCAGATGCCGGAATCGGGATTGAAATGAATGCTGCGGTATTGCTCCGGACTCAGCTTGTCCAATCCCGCGGGCAAGGTACTGCGCTGCGGCGCATAAGGCTTGGTGCCGCGCCGCCGGGCCTCTTCCAGCAGGGTATCGAAGGAAAAGTCGTAGTCGCCGGGCGCCTTCTCGGCAGGCGGGTGAGCAGGGGCCGGAGGATTGGCGGCCGCCGCATGCGTGCGCGAATCCGCCTGGGCGGTCATGGTCAGCGCGGCGAACACGACCGCCCAGAATGAAGTATTCAATGAAACCGGCAAGGTAGCGACCCCAAATTAGCCCGTCGGCAATGTGCCTGTTCAGCCTCAAGCGGCCGGCAACGCGAGTTACCGCCGGTTCAGGCAATTTCTGCGGATTTTTACGCCGTCCGTAGCCGGCGTACCATGATGAAAGCAGCGGGGTCTGTCAACGGGCAATCCACCGGCGGCCCCTCCCGCTGGTATAGTTTCCCGGGCATGACGAAGGAAGCCACGCCTGCCCGAGAACCGCAAAGCGCCGGCGCCGTGCTGATGGTGCGCCCCGCCGGGTTCGCCTTCAACCCGGAAACGGCCGCCAGCAACGCGTTTCAAGCGGCGGCTTCGGCTGCCGGCCCGAACTTCACGGGCCTCCCGCACGCGGCGGCGCAGGAGCTCGCCCTGCGCGAATTCGATGGTCTCGCCGCGGCGCTGTCGCGCGCCGGCATCGAGGTGATCGTGGGCGAGGATACCGCCTCGCCGCCCAAGCCCGACGCGGTCTTTCCCAACAATTGGGTGAGCTTTCACCGGGACGGCACGGTGGTTCTCTATCCCATGATGGCGCCCAACCGGCGCCCGGAGCGGCGCGAGGACCTGGTGCGGCAGGTCATCAGGCAGGGCGGCTTCCGAACGTCGCGAACCGTCGACCTGTCCCATCGCGAGGCGTCGTCCCAGTATCTGGAGGGCACCGGCAGCCTGGTCCTCGACCGGGCCAACCGCGTCGCCTTCGCCTGCCTCTCGCCGCGCACGGATTTCGACGTGCTGGGCGAGTTTGCGCAGGCACTGGACTACGATCTCGCGACCTTCGAGGCATTCGATGCGGCGGGGAGGGCGATCTATCACACGAACGTGCTGCTGGCGATCGGCAGCGGGTTTGCGGTGATTTGCGCCGAAACGATCGGGCGCCCGGAACACCGGGCTGCGGTGATGGCCCGGTTGCGGGCCACGGGGCATGTGCCGATCGAGATCTCATCGCAGCAAATGCGGTGCTTTGCGGGCAATATCCTGGAGCTCAAGTCCCCGGCGGGAGCGGTGATCGCGATGTCGGCGACGGCCTGGGACAGCTTTGAACCCGCGCAGCGGCGGATTCTCGAGGCACAGGGCACGGTCGTGACCGCCCCCATTCCGGTCATCGAGGCTCTGGGCGGCGGCGGCGTGCGCTGCATGCTGGCGGAAATCCACCTGCCGAAACACGTCTCGCCCCCGGTGCCATAATAACCGCATGCTGGAGCTGGGGACGAAATCGCTGATCGCCTACCTGCTGGGCGCGTTGCTCGCGAGCTTGATCCTCGGACGCCTTCGAGGCGTCGACATCCGCAAGATGGGCAGCGGCAATGCGGGCGCCACCAATGCGCTCAGGACCCAGGGCAAGCTGTTCGGGCTCACGGTTTTGCTCCTCGACATCGGCAAAGGAGTATTGGCGGTGCGGTGGGTGCCGGGTCTGCCGCTGCCGGGAGCCGGCTTCGACCCGGGCCTGTCCCGGGAATGGCTGACGCTGGCGTGCGGATTCGCCGTCATCGTGGGCCACGTCTATCCGGTGTGGTTCGGCTTTCGCGGCGGCAAGGGAGTCGCGACCGTGGTCGGCGTCATCGGGGCGCTGGAGCCGCGGCTGCTCCTCCCCCTGGTCGTGTGCTGGTTCGCCGTCGTGCTGCTGAGCGGCTACGTGGGCCTTGCCAGCATGGTGGCGGGGGTGGCGCTGGTCATCGCGGTCCATTTCTTGGACGCCGGCGACACGCCGCGGCTGGCGTTTTGCGGGCTGATTGCCCTGTTCGTGATCTACACGCATCGCGCGAACATTGCGCGGATGGCGGCGGGCACCGAGAGCCGGGCGCGGCGACTATGGCTGTTTCGATCGCGGGCGGCCTAGACCCCGCTTCGCTGCTGGCGCTGCTGGCGGACGGTCAGCCGCACTCCGGCGAGTGGCTGGCGCAACGCCTCGGCGTGAACCGCACGGCCGTCCGGAACGGCGTGCTGCGATTGCGCGATCGCGGCATCGCGGCCGGCGCCGTGCGGGGCCGCGGCTATGCGCTGGCGGGGCCCGTGGAGTTGTTGAATGCGAGGGCAATCCGGGCCGCCCTATCGGACGTGCATGCCGAGCGCGTGCAGGACCTCGAAATCGCCTTCGAGGTGGATTCCACCAATACGCGACTCCTGGCGGCCGCGCCCCCGCCCGCCGGCCGGGCCCGGGTCCTGTTGAGCGAGCTGCAGACTGCCGGCCGGGGCCGCCGCGGACGCCGCTGGGCCGCACCCTTCGGCGGCAGCATCGCCTTGTCGATGGCGTGGCCGTTCGGCGACCGCGCGCAGGTGAGCCCGGCGCTCAGTCTGTGCGCCGGGGTCGCGGTGTGCCGGGCGCTGGCGCGGGCCGGCGCCGCGGGCATCGGCGTAAAATGGCCGAACGACTTGTGGTTGAACGACAGAAAGGTCGGCGGCGTGCTGCTCGAGCTGCGCGCGGACGCCGGCGGACCTGCCCAGGTGGTGATCGGAATCGGTCTCAACGTGGCCTTGACCCGGGCGGCCCGCGCCGAGATCGAGGCCTCGGGAGCCGCCGTTGCCGCGATTGCCGATGCGTGTTGCGGGGCGCCTTCGCGCAATTTCATCGCCGGCGCCATCATCGACGAGCTTTTGAGTATGCTGGTGGACTTCGAGCACGAGGGCTTTTCCGCTTACCGGGAGGCCTGGTCGGGGCTCGACGTATTGCGGGACCGTCCGGCGCAGGTGCTGCTGGGCGACGCCGTGGTGCGCGGCACGGCGCGCGGCGTGGATGCGCAGGGCCGATTGCAGCTCGAGCGGGCAGGCCGCCTGCAAACGTTCGTATCGGGTGAGGTCAGTCTGCGCCTGGGTGAAGCGAATTTGACGGACATCGAATGACTAGTTTGAAAATCCTCGTCGTGTGTCTCGCCTTGGCGAACGTGCTCTATTTTTTATGGACGCACGGCATCGCCGAGCCGCAGCCGGTCCCCGTCGCGGCGGATGCCGCGCCCGGGCCGACGCTGAAACTGGCCTCGGAAGTGCCCGAGGCGCAGCGCGAGCCGCCCGCGGAGACTGCCGTCGCGGGATCGAGCGGCGCGCCCGAGGAATCGGCGGCGAGCGCCGCGTCGGCGGCGAAGCGTTGCATTACGGTCGGCCCGTTCCGCGACGTCGCCGAGGCGGCCCACGCCGCCAGCATCTTGCGCGCGGGCGGCTACGATCCGCGGCAACGAGTGGTCGACGGCGACGTGTGGGCGGGCGTATGGGTGTATCTGCCGCTCACGGGTGCGGCCGGCGCAAGCGACGCGCTGCTCTCGAAGCTGAAGACGGCGGGCATCGACGATGCGCTCGAAATGCCCGGCCCGGGCGAGGGCTCGGTGATTTCGCTGGGGTTGTACAGCGAGCAAAAGCGGGCCCAGGCCCGCGTCGCCCAGGCGCAGGCGCTCGGCCTGAAGCCTGAAATGACCGACCGCAAGCGCACCGGCAACGTCTATTGGGTCGACATCGATCAAGGCGCCGGCGATGCCTCGTTGAACCCCGCACGGCTGCAGGGCGATGCCGGCCGCATATCCCGATTGGAAATCCAACCTTGCGACACTGGACAGGCATCCCCATGAGCGGCGCATCCTCGAAGTTTCGGATTGCCTCCCTGAGCGCGGCGCGCGCCGTGGGCGGCGTGGTGGGGTACGGCTGCCTCGCCGCGTTCTTGTGGCTCATCAGCCTGCAGATCTACCGCTGGTTGCACGACGGGGAATGGACGCACATCGGCGTCAGCCAGGGAATCAGCGACGGTTTGACCCGCTGTTGCGTCAAGGACGGCGATACCGGCCGGCTCGCCGCTCTGGTGCACTGGATGGACGCGCCCGCCGATTGGCTGGGTCTGCACCGGGTGCTCGAGTTGCTGCCGGCGTCGATGGCGTTGTTCCTATTGAGCATCCTCGGCAACAGCATCTTCGTCTATTGCCGGGATCGACTCGACGACGTCCGGGGCGCCTGAGATGCGGGCAGCGCCCGCCGCGGCGCAGCGCATGGCGCGCGCGGCGGCATGCTGTGCCTGCATGGCCCTCGGCGCGCCGCCGGCGGTTGCCGCCGCCGGGTACACGCCGATCGTGCCGGCCATGGCGGATCGCACGGTCACGTTGACGGGCCGCGAGCTCACCATCGATCAGATCGTCATGATCGCGCGCCACGGCGCGAAGGTCGCGCTGGCCGACGAGGCCAGGCGGCGCGAGGCCGACAACTACGGCCTGCTGCTGGAGGCTTGCGCCGAGGGGATTCCGGTTTACTGGTTCAACCGGGGTTCGGGCGACCAGCGCGAGACGGTGATCTTCGACGGCGATCCGCTGTCGAGCGCCAACCGGACGCTGATCGAGAAGACGCAAATGGACCGATTTCGCGAGGGCGCTCTGCTCGGAACCGGCCCCGAGATCGGCGAGGAGGAAATCGTTCGCGCCATGATGGCGGTGCGCGCGAACGCCATGACCTTCGATGCGCCCAGCCCGCAGCTCGCGCAAATGCTGCTCGATATGCTCAACCAGCGGGTGACCCCGGTGGTCCAGTCGCGCGGCACACTGGGCGAGGGGGACCTGGCGCAATTGGGCAACGTCGGCGCCGCCATGGTCGGGGCCGGAGAGGCCTACCTGCGCGGAACGCGCATGCCGGCCGCGGCGGCGCTGAAGCGGGCCGGGCTTGCGCCCCTGCAGCCGTTCGCCGCCGACGACAACGCGCTCACGAGCAGCAATGCCTACGCGACCGGGCTCGCGGCCCTGGTGGTGCACGACGCGAGGCAGGCGCTCGAATGGTCGGACGTGATCTATGCCATCGACCTCGATGGGATGAACAGCAGCATCACGCCGCTCTCGCTCGCGGTGCAGCGCGCGCGGCCGGAGCCGTGGCTGAACTGGCATGCCGCGCGCATTCTCGGGATGTTGAAGGGCAGTTACCTGTTCCAGGCCGACCCGCGACGGATCATTCAGGATCCGGAGAGCCTGCGGGCGTCGTCGATTCGGCAGGCCTCGGCATGGGAGGCCTGGTCGGCACTCAAGGACGCGGTGGTTCTGCAGGCGAACAGCTCGGATCACAATCCGGCGGTGAGCGCCGGCTTGGGGCCGCGGGACTCGTGGGAACTCGCCACGGGCCAGATGATGCGCTACTACGTGAAGGGCGGCCCGTACAGCCACGGCCTGCACGGCTACGTCGTATCCAACGCCAACTGGGATCCGTATCCGCTCGCGAACCGGGTCGAGGATTTCGTCATCGCGCTCGGCAACATGGACGTTGCCGTCATGCTGCGGATCGAGCGGCTGCGCAATCCGTTCTTCACGGTGGTCGCGGCGGGCGACGTGATTCCCGGCGCGGGCGGCGGATTGCGCGACTATGCGCCGGTCGACTTGCAGCAGGAGATCCAGGGGCTGATGAACCCGGTGGCGCCATTTGGCAGCGCCATCGTCGGCACCGTCGAGGATCTGCAGGGTCAGACGCGCATCAAGGTGCAGCGCGCGAGGCAGGCGGTGAGCACGACCTTCGACCTGCTGGGGTTCGACTTGTTCGAGGGCAGCTTGTGGATGGACGTGCGCCAGGTGCAGGATCCGGCGCGGTCTTTCGGCGCGGTCCCGACGGCGGCATGGAAGGCCTTGCGCGCGATCGCGCCGCTCGGCCGCGACACCAGCGCCTCGACGGTAACCGAGTTTCTCGAGGCCACGCCGGCCTCGACCTTCATGGGACCGGGGTCCGACGAACTGCCCGCCGGCGTGAAGTAAAGCCTGTCCAAGTCCGCGGCGGCCGCCGGCCAGGGAGCGCAGGCGCCGCCGGCCGCAGCGTGGGCCGGGACTTTTACGAGCACCATTGAAGCGAGTATGGTGCATGGCAGCGGCGCCCCCTCGCGCTGGGCGGCGCAACCTGCGTTTGGACTGGCGAGGACCCATACGTTATGGCAGAGGCAGCGGGTACGAAGCCGCCGGACGTCTCGGAGGTTGTCGGCGGTGCGGCGCCAGCGCCCAACCATAAGCGCTGGTGGGCCCTGGGCATCCTCGGGGCGCTGGCGGCGGGACTGATCCTATGGCTGGCCGTCCCGGCGCTGTTCAGGCCCAAACCCGCGGCGCATGCTCCGGCGCCGACCCCGGTCGCGGTGGCGCCGGTCACGGTGGGCGACATCAACGTGTACATCGACGCCCTGGGGACGGTCACCCCGGTTTATACCGTCACGGTCGTGAGCCGGGTGGCGGGCGAGATCACGGAAGTGCATTTCAAGGAAGGCCAGATCGTCAAGAAGGGCGATTTGCTGGCGATCATCGATCCGCGGCCGTACACGGCGGCGCTGCTGCAGGCGCAGGGCCAACTGGAGCGCGACGATGCGCTCTTGAAGAATGCGCGCATCGATCTGGTCCGCTACCAGAGTTCCTACAAGGAACATGCCATTCCCCAGCAGGAACTCGCCACCCAGCAGGCGACGGTCGAGGGAGACGCCGCCACCGTCAAGCTGGACCAGGGCAACCTTGCCGCGGCCCAGGTCAACGTGGACTACACGCGGATCACCTCGCCCATCGACGGCCGGGTCGGCCTGCGCAACATCGATCCCGGGAACGTCGTGACGGCCAACGGCGTGAACGGCCTGTGCGTGATCACCCAACTGCAACCGATCACCGTGATCTTCACGCTGGCCGAGGATGAGATCGACGAGGTGTTCGCGCAAATGAGCGCCGGCAGGCCGATGCCGGTGATTGCGCTCGACCGCTCGAAGGAGCGCAGCATCGCGACCGGAACGCTGCTCACCGTGGACAATCAGGTCAACACGACGACCGGCACCGTGCGCGCCCGCGCCACGTTCCCGAATGCGCACAACGAACTGTTTCCCAGCCAGTTCGTGAACGCGCGGCTCCTGGTGAAGACGCTCACCCAGGTGAACCTGGTGCCGCAGGCGGCGATCCAGCACAACAACGACGTGGCCTTCGTCTTTGCCGTGCAGCCAGGCAGCACCGTTCAGTCCCGCACCGTCAAGATCCTGGCGACCGAGAAGGGCGTGTCGGCGGTCACCGGCGTCGATCCCGGCGCGCAGCTGGTCACCGACGGCTTCGACAAGCTGCAGGACGGCACCAAGGTGGCAATTTCCGAGCAAAAGCCGGCCAGCGGCAAGCCAGCGCCGCCCAAGGCCGAATGAATCCGTCCCGGCCTTTCATCCTCCGGCCGATTGCCACATCGCTGTTGATGGCGGCGATCTTGCTGGTCGGCATCATCGGGTTCCAGCAATTGCCGGTCTCGGCGCTGCCCGAGGTGGACTACCCGACGATGCAGGTCTTGACGTTCTACCCGGGCGCGAGCGCCGACGTCGTCGCGACCGCCATCACCGCGCCGCTGGAGCGGCAGCTGGGCGAGGTGCCCGGCCTCAACCAGATGTTGTCCACGAGCGCCGCGGGCGCGTCCGTGATCACGCTGCAGTTCAATCTGAGCCTCAACATCGACGTCGCGGAACAGGGCGTGCAGGAGGCGATCAACGCCGCGCAGAATTACCTGCCCACGGGCCTGCCGGTGCCGCCGGTCTACAACAAGGTCAATCCCGCCGACGCGCCCATCCTCACCCTCGCGCTCACCTCGGACTCGGTGCCCCTGAGCCAGGTCGAGGATTACACCGACACGCGGCTGGCGGCGAAGATCTCGCAGCTGCCCGGGGTCGGCGCCGTCGTCATCAGCGGCGGCCAGAAGCCCGCCGTGCGGGTCCAGGTCAATCCGACGCAGCTCGCCTCCTACGGATTGAATCTGGAGGATGTGCGCACCGCGCTCACGCAGACCAGCCTGGACAGCGCCAAGGGCAGCTTCAACGGGCCTGCGCAGAGCTTTCAAATCGACGCCAACGATCAAATCACGACCGCCGCGGAATTCAACAAGATCGTCGTCGCCTACAAGAACGGCGCCCCGATCATGCTCGCGGACGTGGCCAAGGTGGTCGACGGGGTGGAAAACGAGCAATTATCCGCCTGGATGAACCAGGTGCCCGCGGTCATCCTGAACATCCAGCGGCAGCCGGGCGCCAACATCATCAGCGTGGTCGACAGCATCAAGGCGCTGCTGCCGAAGCTGCGCGCGACCATCCCCTCGACGATCGCGGTGTCGGTGTTGACGGACCGGACCACGACGGTGCGCGCTTCGGTGGCGGACGTCGAGTTCGAGCTGATGCTGTGCGTTGCCCTGGTGGTGGCCGTCATTTTCGTGTTCCTGCGCACCTTCGCGGCGACGGTCATCCCGGGCGTCGCGGTGCCGCTGGCGCTGGTCGGCACGTTCGCCGTGATGTACGCGATGGGCTACAGCCTCAACAACCTCACCTTGATGGCGCTGACCATCTCCACGGGTTTCGTGGTGGACGATGCGATCGTGATGATCGAGAACATCACCCGCTACGTGGAGGGCGGCGAGCGGCCGCTGGCTGCCGCGCTGAAGGGCGCGGAACAAATCGGCTTCACCATCATGTCGTTGACCGTGTCCCTGATCGCGGTGCTGATCCCGCTCCTGTTCATGGGCGACATCACCGGCCGGCTGTTCCGCGAGTTCGCCGTCACCTTGAGCGCCACGATTCTGATCTCGGCGTTCGTTTCGCTGACTCTGACGCCGATGCTGTGCGCCAAGCTCCTGCATCGCATGGAACCCGGCCAGCAGAGCCGCTTCTACCAATGGTCGGAGCGGATCTTCCACGAGGTCATCGGGTTCTACGAACGCACGCTCGACTGGGTGCTCGAGCGCCGCGGCCTCACCTTGGCGGTGGCGGCGGCCACCCTGGTCCTGACGTTCCTGCTGTTCCTGATCGTCCCCAAGGGCTTCTTCCCGGTGCAGGACACGGGCGAGATCCAGGGCGTGTCGGAAGCGAGCCAGACGGTGTCGTTCCCGAAAATGGCGCAGCTCCAAGAGCGGCTGGCCGCCGCGATCCTGAAAAATCCGGCGGTCGAGAGCCTGTCCTCGTTCATCGGCGTCGACGGCACCAACACGACGCTGAACAGCGGGCGCATCCAGATCAACCTGAAGCCGCTGCAGCAGCGCAAGGCTGCACCTCAGGTGATCGCCGATCTGCAGCGCGCCGCCCGCGGGGTGGACGGGATCCGCCTGTACATGCAGCCGGTGCAGGACATCTCGGTCGAGGATATCGTCAGCCGCACCGAATACCAGTTCAGCATGCAGGATCCAAGCCCCGCCGAACTGGCGCAATACGCGGGCCGTTTCGTCAGCCGGCTGCAG
>Ga0302279_10000384_pt1 | contig 64342 bp, 50 predicted proteins | sample III_Bog_N3_3_FD_194541 | JGI IMG/M metagenome (GOLD analysis project Ga0302279, IMG submission 194541) | Peat permafrost microbial communities from Stordalen Mire near Abisko, Sweden - III_Bog_N3_3 | ecosystem: Environmental > Terrestrial > Soil > Wetlands > Peat | place: Sweden: Abisko... | reverse complement strand
AGCTCGTGCGGGTCCTCGAGGTCGACGTCGAGATCCGCGGCGCGCTCGTGCGGTTCCTCGAGGTCGACGTCGAGATCCGCGGCGCGGTCGTGCGGTTTCTCGCGATCGACGTCGAGATCCGCGGCGCGGTCGTGCGGTTCCTCGGGGTGGGCGTCGAGATCCGCGGCACGCTCGTGCGGTTCCTCGCGATCGACGTCGAGATCCGCGGCGCGGTCGTGCGGTTCCTCGCGGTCGACGTCGAGATCCGCGGCGCGGTCGTGCGGTTCCTCGAGGTCGACGTCGAGATCCGCGGCGCGGTCGTGCGGTTTCTCGAGGAGGACATCGACGTCCGCGACCAGCTCGCGCAGTTTCTCGAGGAGGACGTCGAGATCCGCGGCGCGGTCGTGCGGTTTCTCGAGGAGGACATCGAGGTCCGCGACCGGTGCGCATGCCTTCCGTGAGAATTGGCGGGGAGCGCGGCCGCTCCCCGGACCTCAGCCGGTCATCGGGCGCTTCGCGCTTGCGCGCGCCGGGGCCGGCTCGTACGTCTTCCCCCATGAGCTTCTCTAGATTCCTTTCGTTCGCCTCCCCCCTCCTCACGCTCCTCGTCGTGGACGCGATCGCCGTCTCCGGCTCCCTCGCGGTCGGCTGCGGCACCACCGCCAGCTCGAACGACGCTGGCTCTCACTCCTCCGCCTCCTCCTCCGCAGTCAGCTCCGCTGGCAGCGAGTCCAGCTCCACCAGCAAGACCGGCACCCCCTGCGGCGACGCGGGCGTCTGCGGCGCGAACGAGGTGTGCGTCTCGTTCGACGAGAACCTCTCGGGCGGCCCCGAGCAGCTCGATGACGCAGGGCAGCCGATCCCGCACCAGGGGCCGGAGTTCCTCTTCAGAGGCACCGGCTGCGTCCCCGTGAAGGCCGGCTGCAGCCCGCTCTCCTGCGACTGCATCACCTGCCCGGACGCGGGGGGCACGTTCTACCAGTGCGTCTTCCCGGCGGACCCGGGCTCGCCCTCCGAGGCGGTCGCGAGCTGCTCCGAGCCCACGGCGTAGCGCGCGGCGAACATGACGTTCGAAGGGTTGAGCTGACGCTCGGCCTAAGGCTCCGCGCACCGCTCTGTCCGCGGCTCCAGACGGAAGGTGGCTGCCGCGCCCGGCGCTGTCATCGCGTGGACCACCGAGATGGTCTGGGCTCGCGGCTCCAGCCCGCCGTCGCAGTTGGAGGTGAAGATCTGCCCGAAGTCATGGATGACCGTCAGCCCCGTGGTCTCCATGCGCACGAGCCGCGCCGACTCGACCACCGACCCCTGGTTCGCGAATCCCGAGGTGAGCACGACCTCGTTGCGGCCGTCGCCGTCGATGTCCACGACGCGCCGAATGGAAGAGCCACCGTCGATGATCGTCCCTGCGACGACTGCGCCGGCCTCGAGCACGGCGAGCGTGATCGAGCCCCAGTTGTCTGCGTGCGTGGCCCCACATTCGCCATCCGTGATCAGATAGAGGGTTTGCGTCCTCTGGGGCGCCGTGAACGAACCTCTGGCTTGCTCGAGCACGCTCGGCGTGAAGTCGCCGGCCTGACGAGAGCTTGCCAGGCTTGGGCCGACTCCTTGGCACTGATGCTCGCTCGTCAAGTACCTGCCACCGAACACGGCGTCGAGGATGCGCCGGCTCTCCGCAGGCGCGAGCTTGTCGCGACCGACGAGCGTCTTCACGCTCGGATCGGTGGACGACGCGCTCGGGTTGAAGAGGATCACGTCACCGGCCGGGGGCGCGGCCAGCGCGTCCGTGACACCCAGGGCCGAGGCGAGGAGCACGGTGAGGACGGCGGTCGGGCGGCGGAGCATCGCGCCAGGATCGTAGCGATGTCCATGACCCATGTCTCGCGGGGCGACCACTGGAGCCGGGGCGCATGACCGGCGCTCTCGGAGTGCCTAGTGTCCTGAGTCCATGATTCAACGCCGAAGGCGGAAGGATCCCCCGAGGACCGCGCCCCCGGAGCCCCGCTCGTCAGGAGCCAGGCGCGCTTCATCGAGATGACGCGCGACAAGGTGAAGGGGGCGGAGGTGTCGGGGGGTCCTTCGCTACGCTCCGAATCTCGCGCCTCGCTCGTCACTCCGAGCGAGTCTCTCGGTGGAGCGAGAGCGTCTCTCGGCATGAAGCCGGTGGCGATCGGCTCGATCTGCGCCCCTTCGGCGACTCCAAGGGGGGCGAATCGCTCCACGGGTATCTGGATTCTACGGGGACGGGGGGACGCCGAGATCCGCGACGCGCTCGCGCGATTCCGCGAGGTGTATGGCTCGTACCTCCGCATGAGCCGGTAGACCTCCCTCCCCCGATGCCGCTACTTTGACGCGATGCGCGTCGTGTTCCTCGCCCCTGCCTATCCGCCGGAGATGATCCAGTACACGCGAGGCCTCGCCGAGGTCGGCGCCGAGGTCTACGGCGTCGGGGACACCCCGCAGGCTCGCCTCCCGGCCGAGGTCCGCCGCTACCTCACCGCGTACCTCGAGGTGCCGCGCATCATGGACGAGGAGGACGTCCTGGCGCGCGTCTCGGCCTGGCTGCGCGGCAAGACGATCGACCGGATCCTGTCGAACTGGGAGCCGCTCGTCATCCTCGCCGCCCGCCTCCGCGAGAAGCACGGCATGCCGGGGATGAGCGTCGACACGGTGCGCGGCTTCAGGGACAAGGAGCTCATGAAGGAGCGCGTGAGGGCCGCCGGGCTCCGCGTGCCTCGCTCGCGCCGCGTGCGGACGGAGGCGGAGACGCGCGCGGCGGCCGAGGAGATCGGCTTCCCGCTCATCCTGAAGCCCATCGCCGGCGCCGGGAGCGCCGACACGTACCGCGTGACCAGCCCGAAGGAACTCGACGAGACCATCCTGAAGATGCGCGGCATCCCGGAGGCGAGCTGCGAGGAGTACGTCATCGGCGAGGAGTTCACGTTCGACACGGTCTGCGTCGAGGGCAAGCCCGTCTACGAGAACATCGCGGCCTACCTGCCGAAGCCCATCGAGATGCGCAGCATCGAGTGGATCAGCCCGGTCATCATCACGGTCCGCAACATGTACCAGCCGAAGCTCGCGCCGGGCGTCGAGCTCGGGAGGAACGTGCTCAAGGCCCTGAACATGGGGACGGGCTTCACGCACATGGAGTGGTTCCTCACGCCGAAGGGGGAGGCGGTCTTCGGCGAGATCGCGTGCCGCCCGGGGGGCGCGCACCTGGTCGACCAGATGAACTACACGTCCGACATCGACCTCTTCCGCGAGTGGGCGCGCGTGGCGTGCTGGCACAGCTTCGAGGCGAACAAGCCGCGCGAGTACAACGCCGGCGTCATCTTCAAGCGAGCGCTCGGGCAGGGGCGAGTGACGCGCATCGAAGGGCTGGGGGACTGGCTCAAGGCCGCGGGGCGCTGGGCCGTCGAGGAGCAGCTGCTCCGGCCCGGGACGCCGCGGAGGAACTGGAAGCAGACGCTCCTCTCGGACGGCCACGTGATGGTCCGGCACCCCGACTGGGACGAGGCGTACCGGCTGTCGTTCCTCGCGGCCACGGGCATCCAGATGTTCGCGGAGTAGACAGGGCATCGTCTGCTTCATGCCCACGCGGCTCTTCTTGCGCTCCGCGCGGGCGACGGTTTACCAATGGTGACACCCATGCACACCATGCCCACGCGACTGACCTCTCTCGCCCTCGTGCTCACGCTCGCTTCGGCCAGCGCCGCGTGCGCGGTCCACCCGGCGCCGATCATGGCCGCGTCGCCGGCGGAGGCGAGCCTCTCGATCTTCGTCGACCCCGAGGCCACGGTGGCCGCGGTGCAGAACGAGCAGGGGCGCCCGCTGCTGATCGCATTCCACGACGTGCTGCAGACGTCGCTGAAGGAGGCCGGCTATCGCGTGGTCGCCTCCGCGGCGTCGCCGCACGACCTGACCATCCACCTCAACGTCGCGCGGCTCGGCTTCAACACCTGGCCGTGGGCCGACGGGGTCGTGCTGCAGGTGACCGCGGGCGGGCAGACCGTGTCGGAGCTGAAGCGACCGACGCTGAACTGGATGAGCATGGAAGGGCACGACACCCCAACCCGCCTGGCGTACGCCGCGCACGCCGCGGTGAACGCGATCACGACGCACCCTCGCATCGAGCAGTTCGCCGCGACCCCGCCGGGCGCCGCGGTGCCCGCGCCGGCAACCGCGCCCGCAGCCGCACCGCTGGCCCCTGCCGCTGCACCCGCGCCGGCACCCGCCGCCGCCCCGGCACCTGCGCCCGCGACCTAGCCGCCACTACCGAGACAGAGGATCGGGACCGCGACCACCGAGGCGGTCGAAGCGGTCGGGTTCGCGAGGAAGACCACGGCGCCGCGACCGTCCGGCGTGAGCGCGGGGACCCCCTGCCCTGCGTTCACCCCCTCGGCCGACACCGTGAGCGTCGTCCCGAGGAAGTGCTCGGACGAATCGAGCGCCTGCGCGCGCACCTCGTGCCTCGCGCCGCCCCCTTCGGTCCACGCCATCACGACGCGACCGCCCGAGAGCGACGTGAGCGAGGGGGACATCGCCTGCCCGCCGCTGCCGCCGGGGGGCACTGGGAACGGGGACGCCGGGACCGGCTCGGTGCCGGGGTGCCAGGTGAGCCAGCGGATGGCCCACGGGGCGGAGGGCGACGCCCGGTCGGCCCAGGCGACGAGGACGTGGTCGCTGCTCGCGGCGATGGCCGGCGCGCCGATCTGCGGGCCGAGGCCGGCGATGTGCGCGAGGCCTCCGTTCACGGTGCGGTCGGAGTTGAGCCCGCCGAGGTAGATGGAGGTCCCCTGCCGGAAGGCGACGGCGAACCCGGAGTGCTTCGGCAACTCGACCGCGCGGATCGCGTCGACGGGCGTGTCGCCCGCGAGCGGCCAGAGCTGCGTCGTCGCTGCGGTGCGGCTCGGCGCCCACACGACCGCGCCGTCCTCGACGCCGAGGATGAACGGCGGGTCGGCCACGAGCGGGTGCGCGGCCGCGAGCCCGACGCTCGGGCGCTTGCCGGCGTGCGTCGTCTCGAAGAACTCGGTCACGTTCGACGAGGACGAGAGCAGCGGCACGACCCTCTTGAGCGGGTCGTCGGCGTGCGAGCGCGAGGTGCTGATGGCGCTGAAGGTGGACGGGTCGAGAGAGACGACGAGGCCGTCTCGGTCGGCGAGCGCCATCCCGACGGCGATGTGGTCGACGCTGCTCGCGGTCTCGATCCCGGCGCGGAGGAGCGCGCGCGGCGCGATGACGTGCGGCGCGCCCGCGAGGATGCACGGGGCGACGCTCGGCACGTCCGCGGAGGCGACCGCGCCCGGCGCCGTCGACGCGCTCGGCGAGGGGAGCGCGGCGATCGACGAGGCCACGGGCGCGCTCGTCTTCCCGACGACGGCGGAGTGCACCCACTTCACGACGAACGCGACGCACCCGACGCCGATCGCGAGGAGCGCGGCGCCGCCGATGGTCAGGACGGGGACGAGCCACGTCGGACGCGGCGGCGGCGCGAAGGCGATGCGGGGCGGTGGGCGCGGCATCATCGGCGGCGCCGTGGGCCGGTCGAAATGGCTCGGCTCGCCGATGGATTCGCCGAGCGCGACGAGCTCGAGGGGCGCCTCCTGGGTGGGCGCCTCGACGAACGCCAGCGCCGCAGCGTCGGCGGCGGCGACGGCCGGGAACACGCGGTGCTGGTCCGGAGTCACCATGGGAGGTGGCGGCGGGACGGACGGAAACGGATCGGATGCGACCGAGAACGGCTGCGGGACAGCGGCGGGCGGGTACGCGGCGAGCGGGGGCTCGTCCTCTTCGAGCTCCAGCTCCGGGGACGACGGAGGGTCCTCCACCAGCGACGAGCTGCTGATCGGGACGGGCGGCGGCGGGACGACGTGCCCGCCCGTGTCGTCGAGGAGGAAGCCGGCGCTGATCTCCTCGGCGCTCGGGGCGCGGGGCCGCGCCGGAGGAGGCGGCTCCGGTGTCGGTGGCTGCGCTGCCGCGGGCGGCGGGCGCGGCGGCGGTGGCTCGGACGCATTCGCGTGCTTCGTCAGGAGCGCGCGGATGGAGCCCGGGTCGGTCGTCGGGGCGTTGCCGGGCGACGCCGGATCCCCGCCTGCGCCGCCGAAGATGAGGAGGGTGCTCGACCGGCGCTGCGGAGGGGGGAACGAGGATCGACCGCGAGCCGCGACGGGGCTGGCCGCAGGCGACGGTGCCGGGCTCGTGACCGACGGCGTCGCCGACGGGCGAGGGAGGCCCGAGGGGAACGGATCGGGCGCGCCCGCACGCGGCGGGGGGATGGAGCTGCGGCGGAGGGACGGCGGCGGCGGCAACCCGGCGGCCGGAGCGAGGAGCGTCGCTGCGCGCTTCGACGCTCCCGCGCGCCCGTCGGCATCTGCCGCGGCGAGGATGCGCTCCGCGTCGTCCGCCGTGAGCGTCGAGGCATCGACGATGGTGTTCGCGTCCTCGGCCGTGTGGAGCGGCGACCGCGACCCGACCATCGTCTCCGACGGACGCGGCCGCACCTTCGCGACAGGCTCCGGCGAGAGCTCGAGCTCCACGTCCGGCGCGCTCGCCAGGAGATCGTGACGCACGGCAGGCGCGGGCGCGACCTCCGTCAGCGGAGGCGCGGGAATCTCGGGGGCGGACGGCACCACGCCGACGCCCTGGTTCGTGTTCGGACGCGAGAGCTGAACGGCGCCGGGCGACATCACATGGCCGACGATCGTCTTCTGCGCGCCTGCGGGACCAGGGGCTGGGATCGAGCGCTGGAACGGCAAGCCAGTATCTCCCTCGCCGCGGGTCTGACCGGCAGGCTGCGGCGGGGGCTCTCGGTCGCGGCTCACGAGGGGGCAATCATAGCGCGGCCTCGCACCTGGTGCGCCTTTCTAGCGTGACGGCGTGTGGGCGAGCTCCGCCCGGGCGACGACCGCCGACACGATGCTCCGCGCTCCCGCGGCACGAAGGGCGTCGCAGCAGGCGTCGAGCGTCGTGCCCGTGGTCTCGACGTCGTCGACCAGCAATACCGCCTGCCCCGACACACCTCGAGGGTCGACCGGGGCGAACGCCCCCGCCACGTTCGTAACGCGCGCCTCGCGCGAGAGGTCGCTCTGCCGCGAGGTCACGAGGCGCCTGCCGAGCGCGCGCGGTGCGAAGGGGACGTCGAGCCGCCGCGCGAGATTGCGCGCGAGCAGCGATGCCTGGTTGTAGCCTCGCTCGACGAGGCGGGAGGGGTGGAGCGGGACCGGGACGACCACACCGAGGCCTTCGCCGCGAAAGCCGGGCACGAGGCGACCGAAGCTGGCCGCGAGAGGCGTCGCGAGGTCGGGCCGGTCGTCGAACTTCAGCTTCCGGATCGCGTCGGCGATCGCGCCGCCGTAGACGAACGCCGCGACGCGATCGGCCCGAGGGTTCGGAGCCCGCACCAGCGTCCCCGAGCAGGCCAGGCAAAACGCCGTGCCATGCGGGACGGCAATGTCGCACCCGGCGCAGCTCGCCGGCCCCACGAGCTCCCCCACCATCCCGAGCGCCGTGACCAGCAGTCTCCGCATCCCCCCTCTCGGCACCCGAGCCACCCCAGTTGCCATGATTCGGCTGGGGTCCGGGGAGCGGCCGAAGGAGGGCGACGGACGCCGCGAGCATTCCAGGGGAGCGGCCGCGCTCCCCGCGAATTCTAGTTGGCCGCCATCTTGGAGAGGGTTGCCCTCGCCATGCGGACCTCCCCCTCGAGCGCGATGCCCAGCGCGACCCGGCCGGCCTCGGTCCGCTTCACGAACGCGTCCAGGTACTTGCGAGCGATGGGCCAGGCGCCGGCGGCGTAGGCGAGGTGCCCGAGGACGAAGCGGCCGTAGCCCTGCCCGCAGGGGGCCTGCGCGAGCGCGTCGATCGTCTCCTGGAGGTGTGCGACGACGTCACCGCCTGCGATCTTGGCGAGCGCGAGGTGCGCCCGGTAGAGCGGCTTGTCGGTCGTCCCCCAGCGGCTGGCCCGGGAGAGCGCCGCGATGGCCTCCTCGTAGCGGCGCGCGAGGAAGAACGTGCTCCCGAGCGTCCACCAGTGAAACGCGCGGCGGGACGGGGGCCCTTGCCGTGCCGCCATGCGGAGATGCGCGATCGCGCTGTCGAGGTCGCCCGCGGCGATGGCCGCCCGGGCCGCGTCCTGGAGCAGCACGTCCGACAGCACGCCGAGCTCGGCCGCCTGGACCGCCAGATCCTGCGCGTGCTTGAAGCGCCGGGCCTCGAACTGGGACAGGTAGAGCTGCCGGAGGAGCATCGCCTGCGTCGTGCGGTCGAGGGTCGTCGCGGCCAGCCCCTGCCGCGCATAGCGCGCCCGGAGCGTCGCGGTCTTCGCCGCCATCGCCTTCTCGAGCAAGAGCTCAGGGGAAGCGCGCCTCACCGCCACCCGGTAATTGTAGCATACAGCCGGGTAGAGCTCTCTCCTCTGGTTCTGTCTCCCCGCCAGCAGCTTCCGCCGGGGCGGCTGCACACAGGGACCGCGCGACGCCGGGCGCCTCGTGCTACTCGTCTCGTGCCCCATGGTCCGCGCCGACGACCCGCGCCTCGCACGCACGCTCACGCCGCTCACGCGATCGTTCGTCGCGGTCTTCGTGCTCGCGATGGCGGCGTGCGGCCGCAAGGCGACGCCTCAGGACTGTGACCTCATCGTGGATCGCTACGTCGAGATCGAGCTCCAGGCGCTCAAGGTCACCGACCCGAAGGTCATCGAGGAGCGGAAGAAGGAGATGCGGCACGATCTGTCGGACGACATGAAGGCATGCCCCGGCAAGCGCATCACGGACTCGATGATCGCCTGCGTGCGGGGCGCCCAGAGCAACGCCGAGCTCGACAAGTGCACGCGCTGGTGAGGTCGGTCGCGGCGAGAGCGCTGGTGCTCGCGGTCGGCGTCACGCTCGCGGCGGGCGTGGCCGGGTGCAAGGAGCGCGTGAGCAAGGCGCAGTGCGACGAGCTCCTCGGTCGCTTCGCCGAGCTGGTAGTGAAGGAGAAGCTCAAAACCGCTCCTCCGGACGTCATCCGGGCCGAGCAGGCCCGCGAGCGCGAGGAAGCGGCGCGGGACGACAACTTCAAGAACTGCACGACCGAGCTCCGCCAGGAGGAGTACCGCTGCGCCATGAAGGCGACGACCGCGGAGGCCCTCATCAAGTGTCTCGAGTAGCGCGCGCCGCGGTTACTTCGTGTGCGCCGCGCGTCCGTCCCACTCGTTCTTGTCGCCGATGACGCGGGGCGCGTCCGCGACCCCCCAGACGACGTCGGCGCCGAGCCGGCACGCCTGATCCTTCAGGCCGCGGAGGCAGTCTTCCCGGCTCACGTCCGTCGCGCAGCGCTCCCGGACCGTCCCGAGGTTCTCGGTGGGCACGCCCGGAGCCTCCTCGAAGACCCTGACCGGGCAGCCTTCGGGCAGCGCCGGGTAGCGCGCGTTCGTCGGGTGCGAGCTCGCGCACGCGGCGAGGAGCGCCGCGGCGCCGAGCCGGACGACGCTCCGGTGAAGCGTCACGGGCTGGCGGCCTCGGCGCTCGCCGGCGCCGGAGCAGGCGCTGCGGTGCGCAGCAGCGGGAACCCCATCGCCTCCCGCTGCGCGAGGTAGGCCTCGGCGACCCCCTTCGCGATGCCGCGCACGCGACCGATGAAGCGCGCGCGCTCCGTCACGCCGATCGCGCCGCGCGCGTCGAGGACGTTGAACTGGTGCGCCGCCTTCACGACGAAGTCGTACGCCGGCAGGACGAGCTTCTGACCGGGGTCGCTGACCCCGCCGCGCGCGAGGAGGCGACGCGCCTCCGCCTCGTAGCGATCGAACGCCTCGAAGTGGGCGCGAACGTCGGCCTCCTCGAAGTTGTACGTCGACCACTCCCACTCCGCGCGCTTGCAGACCTCGCCGTACGTGATGCCCGGCGCCCACGTGACGTCATAGACGTTCGCCTTGTCCTGCAGGTACATCGCGATGCGCTCGAGGCCGTACGTCAGCTCGCCCGACACCGGCTTGCAGTCGACCCCGCCGACCTGCTGGAAGTACGTGAACTGGCTGATCTCGAGCCCGTCGAGCCAGACCTGCCACCCGAGCCCCCACGCGCCGAGCGTCGGCGACTCCCAGTCGTCCTCGACGAACCGAATGTCGTGGTGCTCGGGCTTGGTGCCGATCGCGCGCAGCGACGCGAGGTAGAGGTCCTGGATCTCGAGCGGCGAGGGCTTGAGGATGACCTGAAACTGGTGGAACTGCTGCAGGCGGTTCGGGTTCTCTCCATACCTGCCGTCCGAGGGGCGGCGCGACGGCTCGACGAACGCGACGTTCCACGGCTCGGGGCCGAGCGCGCGGAGGAAAGTCGCCGGGTTGTACGTGCCGGCGCCGACCTCGGAGTTGTACGGCTGGACGAGGAGGCAGCCGCGCTGCGTCCAGAACGACTGCAGCGTGAGGATGAGATCCTGGAAGTGCATACGTCGGAGGGAATTACCACACAAGGTCACGTGAGCCCATGCGACCGAGCGCCATGCGCGACCCGAAGCGATGCGGACACCACGCCGCGCGGTGTCGGTGGATTTCCGAAGGCCGGGTGGCGAGGGCGTTCCTTCCGAGGCGAGATCGGATACGCTCGACCCTGAACTCACCGCGGAGAGAGACGACGTCATGGGCGTAGCAGTCGGGATCGATCTCGGGACAACCAACACCGTCGTCGCCGTGATGCGCGACGGGCAGCCCGTGACACTGGCGGACGAGGGCGGTCGCAAGCTCATCCCCTCGTTCGTGGCCTTTCACCCGTCCGGCAAGGTGCTCGTGGGCGAGTCGGCGAAGGATCGCCGCGTCGTCGACCCGAGCAACACCATCTACTCGGTGAAGCGACTGATCGGCCGGACGTTCTCCTCCGACGAGGTGCAGCGCGCGGTCAAGTCGATGCCCTTCGAGATCGTCGAGGGAGACAAGCAGGGGGTCCGCGTCGTCGCGCGCGGCGAGGTCTACACGCTCCCCGAGATCAGCGCGTTCGTCCTCCGGCGCGCCAAGGCCGTCGCCGAGGCCGCGCTGGGCGAGGTCGTCGACAAGGCGGTCATCACCGTCCCCGCGAACTTCAACGATCCGCAGCGCGCCGCGACGAAGCTCGCGGGCAAGCTCGCCGGGCTCGAGGTGCTGCGCATCCTCAACGAGCCGACGGCGGCGGCGCTCGCCTACGGTCAGTCGGCGGGCAAGGCCGAGCGGATCGCCGTGTACGACCTCGGCGGCGGCACGTTCGACGTCACGCTGCTCGACCTTTCGGGCGATGTCTTCGAGGTCCTCGCGACCGGCGGCGACACGTCGCTCGGCGGCGACGACGTCGACCAGGCGATCGCCGCGGAGATGACCAACTTCTTCCTGCAGAAGTTTCGCTTCGACCCGCGCCCCGACCCGACCGCACGCGCGCTGCTGCGGGCCCGCGCGGAGAAGCTGAAGCACTCGCTCTCCGAGCGCGAGGAGGCGACCGTGGACATGAACGACGTCGTGCGCGGCGACGGCGGTGCCTTCGTCCCGGCGACGTTCTCGATGGACCGGAAGAAGCTCGACGCGATCGCGAACCCGCTCATCGACCGGACGATCGAGACGTGCCGCTTCTCCATCGAAACCATCGGGCTCGACCCCACCGAGATCGAGCGTGTCTTGCTCGTCGGCGGACAGACGCGGATGCCGCTCGTCATCCGGCGCGTCGAAGAGTATTTCCAGCGGCCGACGGCGGGGAAGGTCAACCCGGACGAGGTCGTCGCGCAGGGCGCAGCCGTGCAGGCAGCAGCGCTGAGCAAGGTGCAACCGAAGGCGATCTCGGGCGACAAGGGGGGTCGGTCGCTGCGCGGCGCAGCCGGCGGAGCGTTGCCGGCGCCGACGACTGGCGCGGGAGCGTTCGCGGTCGGGGCCATGGACATCGTGCCGGCGGGTCCCCCGCTGCCTGCCCAGCCGCTCAAGGCTCCTCCCGCGGCGTCTGCGCTGGGCAAGATCCCGCTCCTCAAGCACGCCGTCCCCGCTCCGAAGCCGCCGCCCGATCCGAAGACCGCGGAGATCGACTCTGCGCTTCTCCAGTTCATGCTCGGCGAGGCGGCGCCCGCCGCTGCACCCGCCGCGGACCGTGCGTCGCCGTCCTTCGATTTCGACCTCGAGATCACCCCCGCGTCCAAGCCTGGCGCTGCGCCGCCACTCCCTCCGGGCGCACGCCCCGGAGCTCGACCGCTGAGGCCGGCGCAGCCGCCGGTGCCGCGCGACGACGAGCAAACCGCTGTCGCGGCGATGCCCATGTTCCCCGTGTCCGAGCCCGAGGTGCCGTCACCGTTCGCTCCGCTGCCGGTCGGACTCCCGGCCCCGGACATGGCAGACCCGTCGGTGCTGATGGCACCCACCCCGCAGCGCGCAGCTCCCTTGTTGATCGACGTCACGCCGATCAGCCTCGGCGTCGAGGTTGCGGGTGGGTTCTGCGACTTCCTCATCCGCGCGAACACGCCGGTCCCTTGCGACCGGACGCGCGTGTTCCGGACGGCATCCGACAACCAGGTCGCCGTGCGCGTCCGGGTGATCCAGGGCGAATCGGAGCGCTTCAGCGAAAACACTTACCTCGGAGATCTGGAGCTCTCGGGGCTTCGTGCCGCGCCGCGCGGGGAGGTCGAGGTCGCGGTGACCTTCGAGATCGACGCTGACGGCATCCTCAACGTCCGGGCGAAGGAGGAGGGGAGCGGTCGCGAGACCGTCGCACGAATGAACCTCCTCGGCGCGCAGACCGACAGCGACGAGGTCGCGGCGATGATGGCCCGCCAACGCAAGCACGAGGTGGCGTAAATGGCATCGCTCGCATCCCTCAACAACCGCCTCTCGATGATCGAGGAGCAGAGCTACTACGAGATCCTGCGCCTCCCTTCGGGCGCCCCCCTGTCCGACGTGAAGGCCGCGTTCCACGAGTTCGCGCTCGACGTGCACCCTGATCGCTATGTCGAGGCGGCCCCCGCCGACTCGTCGGTCGCTGCCGAGATCTTCAAGCGTGGCGTCGAGGCGTACAAGATCCTCTCGAACCCGAAGACCCGCGCCGTGTACGACGAAGGTCTGCTCGCGGGGCGGCTCCGCTACGTCGAGGGTCGTCCGAAGAGCGTGCCGCCGGTGTCGCGTACGCTCACGCTCGAGGAGGTCGCGCTCCGGCCGAAGGCGAAGCAGCACGCGATGCGCGCCGACCGTTTCATCGCTGCGGGTCGGCTGGAAGAGGCGCGCGTGGCGCTCGTCAACGCCATCCAGGAGGATTACGACAACGACGACCTCAAGGAGCGTCTCAACGCTCTTTACCGGGAGATCGCCGCTGCGCCGATCTCCCTCGAGGTCGACTTCCGTCGAGGCCGCTAGATCGGCAGCCGCGCGCTGCTGGGCGCCCGCGGGGGACGGACGGCCCAGGCCTCGTCTCTACATTCCTTCGGCGCGAAGCTCCTCGATGAGGCGCTGCGCCGTCTCGAGGGACGGGTCATCTTCGATCGCGCGCTTCAGGAGGAGCATCGCTCGCTTCGAATCGCCCTGCTGACGCGCAATCTCGCCGAGGTACTGGAACGCGAGACCCTTGGAAATGTGCGAGGTCGATGCGTCCTTGAGCAGCGTGACGGCACGCAGCGCGCGAGTGGCTAGCTCGATGTCTCCCGCCTCGAGACCCGCCGACGCGAGCTCCGCCGCCACGAAGCCGTTCTGCGCGTCTGCTTCGAGGGCAGAGGTCAGCGCGCTGAGCTCCTCTGCGCGGTCGCCGAGCACGTTCGCGATGCGCGCGAGCCGATGATAGAGCGACGCGAGCTCCGGTGACCGGCGACCGGAACGCGCGGCGATCTGTCCGGTGATGAGCGCCTGCGCATCCGCGGTACGACCCGCGACCGTGTAAGCGTCCGCGAGCAGCAGCGAGCACTCGATGTCGCCGTTGGCGCGACTGTGCGCCTCGACGAGCGCGTCGATCGCTGCGTCCGTATCGGTACCGTCCTGAAGGAGCAGGGCGCCGGCACGCTTCAAGTGCATGCAGCGCGTCTCGTCGTCCGCAGCCTCGCGTGCGTCGATGAAGCTCATCTCGGCGAGCTCACGGAACGCGCCGATCGACTCGTAAAGACGCTCGAGCCGCAGACGGAGCGCCTGGTCATTTGGCGCCGCCGTCCGGGTTCGCTCGAGCGCGCCTCGCGCATCGGCCAGCCTGCCCGCGCGCTCGCACGCGTCCGCAAGCCGGAGCGCGGTGTCGACGGCGAGATCCCCCTCTTCGAGAGGGATCAGCCGGCGGTACGCGACGGTCGCCGCATCCCAGCGCTCGGCCCGCTCCTCGATGCGCGCCAGGAGGCGCAGCGCGTCGCGGTCCTTCGGCTCCCGACGGAGGAGCTCGGTGACGAGCGGTCGTGCACCATCGAGATCCGCAGCCTCCGCGCGGACCGTGGCGAGCTCGAGGCGCATGCTGCGCTCGATCGCCGCGTCGCCACGGGCGTCGGCCCGCGCGCGCACACGTTCGAGCTCGACGTCGAGCGCCTGGGCGACATGGATCACCCCGAGCCGCGCGACCGCGATCAGATCCGCCGCCGCCTCCTCGTCCTTGTTCAGCTCGAGGCGCAAGTTCGCTCGCTCGAGCAGCAGGCTGGCGCGCTGACCCGTGTCCTCGCTGCTCGCCTCGAGCACCTGCGTGAGAATGCCGACGGCGGCAGGCAGGTCCTTCGCCCGCACCAGCGCCGCGACGAGGTCCGACGCAAGGGTGAGGTCGGCGCTCGACGCCGCGAACGCCTCGCCCAGGACGGCTGCAGCCCGGTTCACGTCCGGGAGCTTCGCGTAGAGATCCGCCACCTCACGGAGTCGCGCGGTCCGCGCCACCGGATCGGCGACCCCTCGCGCTTCGATCGCCTTCAGGTCCGCGAGCTTCTCCGTCGCGTTGGCAGCTCGGTAGCTGGACTCCAGCCGCCCGCGCAGCGTCTGGCTCGACGGATTCGAGCGGTAACCAATCTCGAGCGCACGCTCCGCCGCTTCGGGGTTCCCCTCCACGATTCGAGCCTCCGCGAGCTCCAGCGCCTCGCGCTCTGCATCCGCTGGCGACGCGACGCGCAGCAAGCGCTCCTTCACGTCTAGGCGCTCTCCCTCCATGCCCGGCTCTTCGAGGAGGCGAACGAGTCGCCCGAGAACCTCTTTCGACTCCGGGGTCCAATCGAGCGCCGAGTAGAGCGTCGCGCGAGCTTCATCGGCATCCGTCGAGGCCAGAAGCGTCGCGCGCCGGAGAGACAGCGCTTCGATCTGGCGCGCGTCCTGTCGATCCTTCGCCGCGTCGATCTGACGAGCGAGGAGGTCCTTGAGGTCGTCCGATCGCCCGCTCTGCTCGAATAGATCCGCGAGGAGCGTCGCGGCCTCGGCGTGATTGGGGTCGTCGGTCACGAGATCGGCGAGCGCAGAGATACCCTCGTCACGCTGACCGAGCGGGCCGACCATCAGCCGGACCCGTTCGAGGCGTAGCAGAGACCGCTCCTCGTCGCCGGTCGCTTGCTCGATCACGCGCAGCAACAGACGAGCGAGCGCGGCAGCATCGCCGAGCTTCCGGTACGCCGCGAGCATGGGCTCCGACGCAGCACGGTCGGACGGATCCTCCTCGAAAAGGAGCTCGTACACCGTCGCCGCTCCCGCCGCGTCGCCGAGCGCATCCAGCTTGAGCTTCGCGATCTCGAACCGAAGTCGCCGTGCGTCGGTCGCGCTCGCCACATCCGCCGCGCGCCTCTTCCACTCCACGGCCGCAGCGACGTCTCCCGCGGCCTCTCGAAGGCGCGCGAGCTCCTCGAGCGCCCAGCCGACGTCGCCGTCGTCCCCGCGCGACACGTATTTCGAGAGCGTGGCCTCCGCGCGCGCGGCGTCACCGACACGTGTCGCGACCACCGACGCTTCGCGAACGACGTCAGCGGACGCTCCAGGGAGCTCCGACCTGGCAACGAGAGCGTCGAGCAATGCCTGATCACGCCCTTCGTTGCGACCGATTCTCTCGAGGAGATCGAGGAGGCCCTCGTCGCCCGCGCTGCGCGACAGGCCCTGTCGCACGACGGCCTCGGCGCGATCGAGGTCATGATCGAGATCGAGCGCCTGAGTGACGAGCAGGCCCCCCTCGAGTGCTCCGTCGACCCCCGCGAACGTCAACTCGGCAAGCCGATAGCGAGCGTCTGCGGCCGCCTTGGGATCATCCGCCGCGGACTCCAGCGCCACTCGTCTCGCGAGCAGTTGCACGCGCTCGTCGGTCTTGCCCAGGCGCGCGTACACGGGGTCGAGCGCGCGGATCGCCGCGAGCCCTTGCCGCGAGAATGACCGCGCGCTCGGCGGAGCGAGCTCCGTGGGAGCCGGCGGACTGACGATCGCAAGGCTGCGCTCGTAGAGCGCTGCCGCGCGTCGATCATCCGAGAGGTCGGCCTCGACCACCGCTCCGGCGCGGAGGTAGAGGACGCTCGCCGCCTCGAAGCGCTGCGCTCGCTCGGCGACCGCCGCCAACCCCTCCACGTCTTCGACGTAGCGACCGACTCCGTCCACACGGCGCGCAAGCGCGAGGCTGGTCTCGTGAGCCGCAGCAGACGCCGGCGTCAGCGCGAGCACCTTCTGTCGGGCGCCGAACGCGGCGGCGAGGTGTCCGAGCTCGACGTCCTGGACGCGGGCGAGCTCCGTCAATACTTCGACGCGGTGCTCATCGCTCGCCGCGCGACCGAGGCGCGCCTCGAGGGCACGGACGAGGGTCGTGAAGTCCTTGCTCTCGCGCAGGCACGCTTCGAGGCGCCGTGCCTCGACGAGGCTCTTCGCCGCAGACTCCAGCGCGGACTCCACGAGCTCTCGCGCGCGATCCGCCTGCCCCTGCGTCGCGGCGATGCCCGAGAGCGCAAACAGCACTTCCGAGCGAACGATCTCTGCGTCCTCGGTGGAGTCCTCGGACCGCTTCAGCGCGACCAGCAACGCGCGGTACGAGCGCTCGGCTCGGTCGACCTGCCCGTCCTCGCGTGCAAGCTCGGCGAGCGCGCGAAGGATCCGCGCGTTCCCGGGGTCGATCTTGGTCGCGGCCTCGAGCTCCACGAGCGCCTGGGCGCGGTTGTTCGTCGCGATCTCGAGCAGCGCCAGGTGGTAGTGCGCGATCCCGCGGTCCTTCGGGCGACGTCCACCGAAGCTGTCGATGACCGAGCGCAGCAGCGATCGTGCTTCGGGAAACTTGCCTGCATGGACGAGCGCGTCTGCGAGCACGAGCTTCGTGGCTCGATCTTCGGGGTCGAGGACCGCCGCTTCCTCGAGCAGCGGAATCGCCTCGTCGGGGGTGCGGCACCGGCGGATGAACAGGTCTGCCGCGGCGCGAAGGTGCGTCAGCTTCGCTATCTTGTCCGTGGCGCGCATCGCGCCGAGGCGGTGGAGGTCGGCGAGGGCGTCCCACGCGCCGTGCTCCGTGTACATCGCGACCAGCCGCGCGCTCAGGACGACATCGTCCGGCTTGGCCCGACACGCGGCCTCGAGCTCGGTGCGTGCGCGAGGGAGATCACCCGCTCTCCCGAGCTCGTCGACCAGACGAAGCGTCAGCGTCGTGCTCTGGCCGTCGCCCGCGATCGCCAGGAGGCGCGCGAGCGTATCGGCGGCATCGGCATGGTCTCCGCGCCCCGCGAGGAGACGAGCGAGGGCGTCGAGAGAGTCGACGCTCTCGGCGAGCGTGATCGCGCGACGATAGTGACGAACTGCGTCGTCAGGGTCCGACAGCTGGTGCTCCGCGACGGTGGCCGCACGGACCCACCAGTCCGCGGCGGTGGCCGTGTCGCTTCCGTCGGAGCCCGCGAGCTCGGCCTGCGCCGTATACAGATCTGCGAGCTCGCGGTAGCGCTTGCTGCCCTCCAGCACGCCCGCGAGCGTGTCGGTCGTCGAGCGATCGCGGGGCGCATCGACGAGGTTCGCGCGAAGGAGCGCGATCGCGGCGTCGGGCTGCTCGAGCGACACCTCGAGGCGAGCCGAGGTGAGCCGCAAACCCACTCGCTCGAGCGGGTCGCCGGAGATCTCGACCAGCCGTGCCTGGAGACGAAGAAGGTCGGCGCTTCGCTTGTGCGTCTCGTACAGAAACACGAGGGACGAGACCGCTTCTGGGTCCGCCGAGTCCGTCTCGAACAGCCCTTCGAAGAGCGCGATCGCGCGGTCCGCGTCGCGCGCCACGTCTCGCGCGATGCGGGCAGCCTGGTGGAGCATCTGCCGAGCCTCGGAAGCGGGCCACGGGAGACGCGCTACGGCTGTAAGCAGCTCGATCGTCCGCTCTGCGTGTCCATCGTCCTCGTGAATCTGGACGAGCGCCGCCACAGCCCAGCGAACCACCGGGGCGGGAGACGTCGTGGCGCCGACGCTGACCGGTCCCTCGTCGTCGCTCTCGCGCGACTCCTTCGCAACGGCCTGAGGAGAAGGGAGCCACCGCGACTCGGCGAGCGCGATGAGCGACGTGAGTATCGACTTCGCGAGCCCTCGATCGGCGAGCGTCGTGATCGCGACGTCCGCCGCCTCACGCAGCAGCTCGAGGTCTCCGCCGGTCGCTTGTGACAGACGCACGAGGCTGTCGACGAGCGGGCGTCCCTTCGCCCGGCGCTGAAGGTTCGTGAGCGCGCCCAGGAGGTCGGTGTTCGACGCGTCGTGGGCGAGGGCACGGATGAACGCCGCCTCGGCCTCGTCCGGATCCCCGCGACGATCCCGATGCCAGGCCCCGAGCCTCGCCTCGAGGTCGCGAGCAATCGACGATGGCAACGACGTGGACGCGACAGCGCTGGTCAGCGCCTCCGTGAGCTCGTCCCAGGATCGACCCGCCTGCGCCCGCTCTTCCGCCGCGGCGAGCGCGTCGTCAGCCGCGCCGCCGATCGCGCTCGAGAGGCGAACGATTGCGGTCGCGACCGCGGTCCACTTCGACAGCCGCGTGGCCACGTCGATCGTGGCGAGGGCAATCGCATGATCCGCGGGCGCCTCGATGCTCGCCTGCTCGTATTCGTCCAGCGCGCCCGAGCCATCGGAGAGCCGCGTATCCTTGACGCTTGCGAGGCGCGAACGGAACCCTGCGCGCCACACGGGGTCGCCGAAGGTCGTGGCACGATGGGCGGCGGCGACCTCCGCTCGCAAGGCGCTCTCCTGCGCGGCCGCGTACTTGGCCCACTCGCCGGTTGCCGCGGCGAGCCGCGCGAACTCGGCGGCGACCACGGGGCTGTCGGGCGTGAGCATGAACGCGCGAGACTGGAGCTGGAACGCGTGCAGCAAGTCCGCCGCACGCTCCTCTGCGATCTTCGCGCTCTCCACGAGGATGGCGATCCGTGCTTCCTCGTCCGCCGCACCGACGAGCCGCAGCTCCGAGAGGGCCAGCGTCTCTCGCCAGTCGTCCGTCTTCGCGTACGCGCTCAGCAAGACAGGGACGACCTCGCGTGCGTGGACCCCCAGGCCGACGAGCGCGAGCAGTCCCGAACGCGCGCCCTGCTCGCCCGGGTTTGCAAGGAGCGCCGCCTCGTAGCTCTCGCGCGCACGGTCTCTGTCGGTTCCGTGGACGCGGGCGACGTCGCCGAGTCGGGCGAGCAGCTGCGCCCGTCTCTCCGCGGTCTGCGAGCGGTCCGCGGCTTGCGCGAGCTTCTCCTCGAGCGCCGTCCACCGCTCCGTCTGCTCGAGCAGCACCGCGAGCGCGTCCGTGCTCTCGTCGGTGGCGCCGAACTCGCGCTCGGTCGCTGTCCACTCTGCAACGGCGGCTTCCAGATCGCCGACGTTCTCCTGCTGGATCTTCGCGATCCGCACGCGGTCCGCGCGGCGCTCGTCGGTGGAGCGTGCACTCGCCGAGCGTTGAGCGAGCGCGGACAGGAGCTTTGTCCAGCGCGACTCGCGAGCGAGCAGGTCGATGAGCGAGTCGAGCGCCTCTGCGTCCGCGCTCTCGAGCAGCCGTGCTTCCCACGCCAGGATCGCGCGCGCATGGTCACCGAAGCTCGCGGCGAGCCGCGCGGCCAGGGTCCATGCGCGAGAGCGCGCGACGCTCGTGTCTTCGAGCGCGGCCAGGCGTTCGAGCACGTCGAGCAGATCCCAGGTACGGTTCGCGCGCTCGAGGAGAGGCTCGACCTTGCGCGCGGCTTCGAGGACAAGCGCAGGCGGCGAGACGGTCGCCGCAACGACGCTCAGGTACGCCGACACTGCGCGCTCCTCGTCATGCAGGTGGGTGACAGCGACATCTCCCGCCGCGATCATCAGCTCCGCGCGGAGCGGAGCCGACTCGGTCTTCTCGCTGACCTTGACGAGGACCTCGGCGAGGCGGTCGTAGCGCCCGACCTTCGCGGCGACCTCCGCCAGCTCGGCACGGTGACTGCTGACGTCGGGCTCGAGCAGTGCGAGCGTCGCGATGTGCTCGAGCGCCGTCGAGTGATCGCCTAGCTTCGTGTAGAAGCTCGCGATCTTGCGATGGCCGAGAACGAGCTCCGCAGGGCTCGTCGCGATCTCGAGGTCGACCTCGAACAGTCGCGCGAGGTCAGCGTCTCGGCCGGCCTGCTCGTACAACCCCCGGAGTATCGCCGCCGCGCGATAGCGAACCGGCTTCACCGCACGGTCGGCCTCGTCGGCCGGACGACCTCTCGGAGAGACGGCCATGATCTTCTCGATGAGCGCGACCGAATCGCCATCGGCAGAGTCGCTTCTGTCGCCCGCCGTTGCGTTGCGCTGCAGCTCCTCCGCCACCTCGAGCGCACGATCCGGGTCCTTCAGCTCGTCCAGCCACAGCCGCGCGACTCGCGCCCGCGTGCGCTGCGCGTCGGCTCGACCCTGCGACGCGATCTGCGCCGACAGCAAGCCGACCAGCTCGCGATGCGCGCCCTTGCGCTCGTAGAGGCGCTCGAGCGACGCGACGAGGTGTGCAGCGCCCGGACGGAGCGAGAGCAGCTTCTCGAGATAAAACACCGCTCGGTCGGAGTCGTTCGCAAAGTCCTTCGCGATCTGCGCGGCGTCTTCGTAGAGACCTGCTTTACGCCCATCGTCGGCGAGCGCGATCGCGCGGTCATAGAGAGCGAAGAGGTCTACCCATCGCTCGCCCGCGTCGAAAAGCATCTTGAGACGCCCGAAGGCCCAGTCAGCCTGAGGGTCGACCTCGAGGACGCGCTCGAGGATGCGGACGACGCCTGCGGTGTCCTCGAACCACTCCTCCTGAAACGCGACGCCGCGCTCGCCGAGAAACGTGACCGTCTCGGCGGAGACGGGGCGCGCGAGCGTGCGTGCGTATGCGGCTGCGACGTCGTCGGGTCGATTGAGCTCTCGGGCAAGCTGCTCCGCCTGATCCCAGAATTCCGCGACGTCGGGCTGCTCTTGCGTCGCCTCGAGAACCGCGAGAAACGCTGCGTCGGACTCGCCCTTCTCCCGATGAATCGCGAGAAGCTCCTCGAACCAGGCCCGCCGCACCGCGGGCGCTGCGGCCCCGTCGGGGAGCGCGTCGAGCAGTGCGCGCAAGATGCGGGCGCGTACGGCCGGATCCTGGCTCGCGTGCTGTGCACCTTCGAGCACCTTCGCCATGGCGTCGCGGGTCGACTCGTTCGCCAGAAGCTGCCCTGCGAGCGCGAGCGCCCCCGCGTCGTCCGGCGTGGCCTCGAGCAAGCGGGTGACAGAGAGAAGCGCTTCGTCCGGCTTGCCGAGACGATGCAGGAACGTGGTCGCGATCTCGAGCTCCACCGCGCGACGGAGAGGCCCCTCGCTCTTGTCGCGCTGCGCGATGAGCGCGGTCACCGCCCCCTCGGCGTCGCCCAGTCCGAGCGAGAGCCGCGCGACCGAGGAGAGAACGCTGACGTTCTCGGGGTCGAGCGTCAATGACCGCCTGTAGAGCACGAGCGCCTGCTCGAGATCCCCGAACGTCGACTCTTCGGCCTGGCCCCATGCCTCGAGCGCCGCCGCTTTGTCCGTGCCGTCGGCGCGGTCCGCCCGCCACGCGAGGAGCCAGCGTCGGTCCACGCGTCGCGCGTCCGGCGCGTCGCTCGACAGGAGCGACTCGAACGCGTGCAGCGCCGGCTTGAGCTGCGCGTCACCGGCGCCCGGGTCCTCGAGGATCGCACGATACGCCAGCACTGCCGTGTCGCGGCCGTCACGATTGGCGGCGAGCACGCGCGCCTTCGCCATGCGCAGCTCGCTGCGCCTCACCGCGCACTCCGCGTCGTCCCCGGAGTTACGCGCAATCGCGTCGTCAATCGCCTGCGCGAAGATGTGCGTCGCCTTGCCGCGGAGCGCGAGCATCGTGAACGTCGAGAGCACCTCCCTGTACTCGGACGAGTGCGACGCGAGCTCGAACGCCTGCGCCGCCGAGACCAGCGCGCCCCCCAGATCGTCGAGCTGCTCCGCCAGGAGACGCGCGTGGCGCATGAGCACGCCGATGCGCACGGAGGCGACCTCGGAGTGCGCGAGCATGATCCCGTAGAGCTCCGGCAAGAGCGCCCACTCAGCCGCGTTCTCGAGGAGCTCGGCCAGCTTGGACGCCGCTTCGGCGTCGGCCGGTGCGACCTCTCGGACGCGCTCGTAGAGTCGCCGCGCCGCCGAAGCGTCGCCGACGCTCTCTGCGACCACCGCAGCGCGCTTCCACGTCGCCACCGCCGGGTCGGGCGCCGCGCACGAGAGCTCGAGCGCGCCGAGCCGCTCGAGCCACTCGATCTGGTTCGCAGGGTCTGGCGCGAGCGCCGCGCGCCGCGCGAGGACCTCGTGCAGCATCGTCGTGTCTTCGATCGCTGTGGCCACGCGCTCGAGGACGACCATCTCGGCCTCGCCGGCCGCGGCGTCCGCGAGGACCGCACGCGCGTGTTCCGCCGCGCTCGCGCGATCGCCGTGCTTGATGGCGACCTCTGCCATCCGGGCGCGCGTCGCCAGCTTTTCCTCCGCGGCGGCGTATTTGAGAGAGTGCTCCAGGAGCGCGAGCAGCGTGTCCCAGCGCGCGGCCTCGGCGTAAAGCTCGCCCAGCGCGAGCGTCGCGTCGCGATCCGACCCATCCTCGGAGATGGCAGTCTCGTACGTCACCATCGCGGCGGCCGCGTCGCGCAAGTTCTCGCGCTCGATGCGCGCGATCGAGTGCAGCAAACCGCGTCGTCGCGCGGGGTCGGCGCTCCGCTCCAGCGCGGCGCGATACAGCGCGACGCGCTCGGTCGGCGTGCCTTGCTCCCGCAGGAGGTCGTCGACGCGCGTGAGGAGCTCGGGTGAGGTCGCGTCGTACGCCAGCGCTCGCCGGTACAGCGCCAGCGCGGCGGCGACGTCGCCGCCAGCGGCGTGCGCCTCTGCGGCATGGCGTGCGAGCAAGAGGAGCGAATCAGCGTCGATGGCGAGGTCACCGAGCGCGCGCGTCAGCAGGGTCGCCCGGCGGCGAGGGTCAGTGGGAGGGACCGCGTTCTCCAGCCGAGTCACCCACCCCGCGATGTCGCCGCGCGCGGCGACCGCCTCGCGGAGGCCTCGGCCGACCCAGTCGACCGCGCGAGCGCCGTCCTCGGTCTCGAACATCGACAGCGCTTCCTCGATCGCCTCCATGCGCTCGTCCGGCGAAGGAGAGAGGCTCGCCTTCAGGTCGAGGACGCGGAGAACGCCGACGGCGTGCTGCTCTTCGCGATAGTAAGGCTCGAGGACCCGCGCGGCAGCCAGGCGTTCGGCCCCGGCGGCGGCGAGCTTCTCGAGCGCCGTGCGACTGACGACATCGGTCGCGTCGGCCATCAGCGCCTGCGCGAACGCGTCGATCGCGCCGAGCACGTCCTCGGTACGCTGCAGGCGTATCTGCCCGAGCTTCACGAACAGCGACGCACGCTCTTCGTCGGGCGCAAGCGACGCCTCCGCCTCCAGCGCCATCGACAGGCGAGCCCAGTCCCCTTCCGCCTCGAGCAGCGGAATCCACGACGCGAGCGCGTCGCGGTCGGCGCCGAAGCGCGCGCTGAACCGAGCCCATGCGTCCGAAGCCGCCGCGCGATCTGCGGACTTCGTCGTCAGCACCTCCGCAGCGCGGAACGCCAGCGCTCGAGCGGCGCCCTCGTCGGGCTCGTCCTTCGCACGCTCCTCGAGCACGAACGCCAGGTCCACGGCGTTCCCCGTGGCCGTGTACAGCGGCTCGAGCGCGTCGAGCGCGCGTCGGCGGGCGGGCGTCTCGACCAGCCTTCGCCATGCGACGATCGCGCGTGCGGCGTCCCGCAACGTCGTCTGCGCGAGCTCCGCGAGCTCCTCATTTGCCGTCTGACGAAGCTCCGCGTTCGGCTCGAGGAGCGCGACGCGTTCGAGCGAATCGGCGAGGGAGCGATAGTCCCGTTCCGACGCGTAGATCGCGCAGAGCGCACGCGATACCTTCAGCTGCACGTCCTCCGGCAGGTCCGGCATCGCCAGGACGGCGACGAACGAGGCGCGCGCGCGCTTCGGGTCGCCCCCGGAGAGGTAGAGGTCTCCGACGACAGCAGCGAGCCTGGCGCGCGTCTGCGTGTCGCGCGCGGCGGCGCCGTAGCGCCCGAGAGCTCGCGCCGCGTCGAGCTGCTTGCCGAGCGTGGTGGCGAGATCCACGTAGCGAGCGAGGAGGTCCTCGTCGGCGGCGTCGAGCGCGAGCGCTTGCTCGAACGACTCGTACGCGCCGGCGTCGTCGCCCAGCCGGTCCTGGCGCAAGATGCCGAGGCGCCGCAGCACGTCGCGGCGCTTCGGCCCGCGCGTGTGTTCGAGCTCGATGGCCATCATCTTCGCGACATCCGCCGGCGTCCCTGTCGCCTCCGTGGCGAGGGCCAGCGCGGCGGCCGCGCGGCCGGCGAGCGCCTTGACCTCGAGCAGCCGCCGGGCGGCTCCCCGAGCCTCTTCGTGCTCCGGGTCTTCCAGGAGCAGCGCCTCGACGTGCGGCATCGAGCGCTCCAGCTCGGCGAGGGGGCCGGCATACAGCGAGATGAGCCGACCGCGCATCTCGCGCGCCGAGAACTCCTCGGGCGGCGGGTCAGAGACGAGGGCCTGTTCGAGCATGCGCGCGACGTCGCGTGGCCGATTGGCGGCGATGTAGCTCGCTTCCAGCTTGCTGCGTGTCTCGTCGTCGCGGGGGTCGAGCTTGACGATCTCCTGGTAGTGCTCGAGGAGCAGCTCGGCGGTGCCTGGCTCGTCCTCCAGCAGACTGACGGCGCGCCGCAGGAGATCGGCCTGCTCGACGCGTGGTCGCTGGTGGGCTTGCCCGATGTAGAGCATCGCCTGGGCGCGCTTCTCTCCCGAGTCGATCAGCGCGGACTCGAGCCGACCGAACGCGAGCGCGTGGCCCGGGAATGCGACGAGGGCCCGGCGCCAGTAGTCGACCGATCCGACCGGATCGCTCGCAGCGTCGGCGAAGAACACGCCGGCCCGGTACAGGAACTCGGCGGCGGTCGGCGGCGGCGTGGCGCGGATACGCTTTCCCTGCGCGACGCCGGCGTAGGCCTGGGCGAGCTGGTCGAGCCGGTCGTCGCGAACGGCGGCCAGGTGGAGGGACGACCAGGTTTCGGGCGGTAGCTGGTTGCGTGCCAGGGCGGCAAGCATGCCATCCAGCACTTCGCCTTCGTTTTCGAGCGCAGACTCGAAGCTGAAACCAGCCGCTGCTCCACGTTGGCGGGGGAGATCGCGTTGCATAGAGGGCCTGCGGCGAGCCGGCGCAAAGAGCACGTCGCTGGCTTCGGCGCACGAGCACGATACCAGCGTTCCCCAGAGAAAGGACAATGCGACACGCGCGAATCGTGCGCCGCACGGATGCTCAGTAGCGCTGCGCGGGCGCGACTTCGTGCGCCGTCAAGGGGAAGGCGGCGGCGGGACGTCAAACTGGAGGAGGTAGTCGACCGCCTCGCGCATGATCGACTCGATGTCGGCCGAATACGCGTGCCCGACCTTGGGCATCACCCACAGCCGCGCCGGGTATCCTTGCGCCGCGAGCTCGTCGGCGGTCTTCCGCTCTGACGCGATCTGCGCGCTCCATTCGCCGGCCACGAGCGCGACCGCGCGCACGCCTGCGCCGCGCAGCATCGGCACGGTGAGCTCGACCTCGGCCTCGTTCAGTACGAGGAACGGCCAGCGACCCGGGTGACGCACCGCGAGGATGACCGCCACGTACGCGCCGCGCGAGAAGCCCGCCAGGATGGAGCCCTCGCGGCTGACGGTCGGGGCGATCCGACGACGCGTGGACGCGATGGCGTGCTCGAGATCGGTGTCCATCGCCGAGAACGGCTCCTCCCACGTCGGCCCCCCCATTCCGCCCTCGCGGCAGGTCGCGTTGCCCGTCGGGCACACGAGGACCCCGACGTCTGCAGCCGTACGCTTCCACCCGCCGCACACGTAGCTCGGCGGCACGCAGACCCCGTGAAGCATCGCGAGCAGCCGCGCCGGCCGAGCCGTGTCCGTCGGCAACACCACGAACGCCGAACGGTCGCTGTCGAACCCGATCGTCCGGACCACGGGCGCCGGCCGCTCGGCATCGACGACGCTCACCGCGTTCGCCGCGCCCGCCTCGATCGCCGGCGCCGAGGGAGCCTCGACCACCACAGGCAGCTCGACGAGACCGGCAGCGGCCGTCGCCACGGGCGCAGCCTCCCGTGGCGCACTCGACCGCGAAGGATGCGCGCAACCCGCGAGCGCCAAGAGCGCCAAGATCCCACCACACGCCAGCGTCGTCCGAGCGCCGCGTCCTGCACCTGATCGGGCCGCGAGCGCTCGACTCAACGAAGAATCAGCTTGTCGAGCTGGTGCAGGCACGCGGCGTCCTTCTGCGCCTTGCAGACCGTCTTCAGCAGCATGACGTCCTGCGCGGTCGCCTTGCCCGCAAAGATCTTCGGCTCGAGCTTCGAGCGGACCTCGTTCTGGTCGGCGGGCACCTTCGACTCCGACTTCTTCACGAGGTCTTCCTGCTCCCTCGCGGCCACCGCGGGCGCATCAGTGCTCGCGTTCAGCGACACCTCCTCCGACCTGCCGTCGCCGAGGCGACCCAGGCGCTCGGTCGCGGCGAGCCGCAGGAAGGGGTCGCTCACCTGCGAGTCCACGATCGCCTTGATGAGCGCGCGCCGCTTCGTGACGTCCCGCTCCACCTCCGCCTTGAGCAGGCGGTCGGCGTCGTAGCGATACTGGACGGCGCGATAGGCATCGCTGCGGCGCAGCATCGAGGTCGCGGGGAGCTCCGAGAGGTGGGCGTACGCACGCTCGCAGTCCGCGAGGAAGCAGTCGCGGAACGCCAGGTCCAGCGTGTCCTGCTCCACCTTCGCAGCCGTCGGCGGCGGTGCCGGCGGCGGCTCCCGGATCTCGCAGCCCGCGACGCCCGACGTGATCACCAGCAGGCCGCAGCCGAGCAGCTGCTTCACGCGGCTCACTTGCCCGGCTTCTTCGGCGCCTTCTCCGAAGGGACACCCGTCAGCGCGTTCACCTCGGCCTTGTATTCGGCGTCGATGCGCTGGACGACGACCGACGCCACGTTGTGGAGGCGCGTGTCCTTCGCCAGCCCGTCGATGTCGACGCGCAGCTTGTCGGCGTAGCCCTCGATCATCCCGCCCCACGCGAGCGGCTCACGCTTCTTCGGGACTTTCACGGCTTCCGGCACCGCGTGCCCCGCGCCCGCCGCGGCGGCGACGACGTAGTCGAGCCAGTACGTGCGCGTCGTCGGCTTCTGCCCCTCGACCGGCACTGCCGGCAGTGGAACGCCGAACAGGATCTGGTTGACCCCGCCGAGCGCATAGAGCTTCAGGTGGCGCGGCATTCCGCGCGCGATCTCGACGTGATCGAGCGCCGCCAGCATCCCGAGGGCGTGCGCGTCGTGCGTGATGTCCCCCCCTTCGAACTTGAGCAGCGCCTCGAGCATCCGCGTGTCCTTCAGCGGGTCGATGGCCGCCGTGTCGTCGGCGCTGAGCTTCTCGCGCTCGTGGTCGAGATCACGCTTCACGCGCGCGGCAGCGCGACGCGCGAACATCGCCTCGCGCTCGGCGCCGGCGACGGCCTGCACGAGCTTCGCGAGCGTCTGGCTGCGCGGCGCGTCGTCGGCGTCTTCCTTCGCGAGCGACTCGACCTTCGCGGCGACGTCGCCGACGACGCTCGGCTCCACGGCGCGCAGCTGGCGGTAGTGGTCCTCGCTGTCGGAGCCGTACACGCGGCGCACGACGTCATGGCAGCGCGCCTCGGTCGCATGTCCGCGCGTATCCTCCGTGTCCCCCTCGGCGTCGCTCCAGATGCCGCCGAACCAGCACGCGGCCGCGAGCACGGCGAGGTTGTGCCCCGCCTCGGGCCGGAGTGGCGGCGTCACGGCGACTTGCGCGCTCGACGGCGCTTGCGGGGCGGCCATGACGGGCGGCGCGACCATCACCTCCGGCGCGGGGGCCGTCGACCCGCCGCACGCTGACAGCACAAGCGCCAGCGTCGCAGCACAACCGAGCTCTCGTTTCATCATGCCACCACCCTAACGCAGGAAGCCGCAAGACTGCACGCAGCCAGCAACGCGGCGCCGCCAGGGCTCAAGCAATAGGCGCGGAGTCCGGCGCGCCGCCCCGGCAGCTCGGCGCGCGAGCGCTCAAAAGGTGTAGCGAACCGCTCCGCTCGCATCGAGCATCAGCGGCGGCGACTTGCCGATGAACTGCTCGGCGAAGCCCGTCGCGTCCCGCACGCCGACGTCGAGGCCGAACGCGAGGTGGCGATCCACCTGGTACCACTCGAAGCCGAACCGCCCGCCGAACGAGACGCCGAACTTCTCGGCGTTGGCATAGCCGAGGTCCACGAGGGCGCCGCGTGGGACGTCCGCGCGCATCGCGCCCACGTCCCCCTCGAGGAAGAAGGCGACGCGGTCGGTCGCGTGCACGGTCGCGCGCACCCCGCCTCCGAAGCCGTAGATGGGGAAGGCGTAGCTGGTTGCCGCCTGCTGGAGCTCGGAAGTGCTCGTGAACGAGAGCTCGCCGTAGCCGAACACCGCGAGCCACTTCAGAAACTCGTAGCCGACGTCCGCGTGGAACCACGGCGCGGTGGGCGCGACGTGCCGGAAATCGCCGAGGAACGCGAGCGCGCCCAGCCGCGACTCGACCACGAGCCCGTGCTTGCGCGGCGGGGGCGGCGGCGCCTCGAGCGGCGCTTCGGGCAGGATGCTGGCGGTCGTGGCGCTGGCGTCCGTCGGCGGGGGCGGCGCGGCTTCGGCGGTGGCTTGCGCGCGCGCGACCTCGGGCACGAACGCGGCCAGCGCGAGCGTCGCGAGACCCACGGCGCGGGACGCGAAGAAAAGGCGAGGCGCGCGTCGCACGGCCGGAGCCTAGCGAACTGGCGCCCCGAGCGGAAGGCCGCCTTTCTCCTCCTCTCCCTGTTCAACCCCTCCGGGGACGTGCGCGCGCGCATGCTAGCGTCGCCGCGATGCTCGCCGCCGTTTCCCGTCCGCCGCGCGCGCTGGTCGCGATCGTGATGGCGCTCTCCGGCACCGCCGCCTGCCAGGCCGGCATGAGCACGACACCCTCCGTCACGCCGCTCCCGGCCAACGCAACGGGGCTCTCCGTCTTCCTCGCGCCCGAGCCCACGATCGTCAAGCTCGAGGACAGCGACGCGCGTCCCGTCGCCATCGCCCTCCAGCACGACATCCGCGACGTCCTCGAGGAGGCCGGGTTCAAGCTCGCCGCCACACCCGAGGCCGCAGGGGGCGTCGTCGTCAGCCTGGTCATCCAGCGGGTCGGGATCATCCACGCCGATCTCTTCATCCACGGCTCCGAGGCGTGCGGCGTGCGGCTCGACGTCGCGCGCGGCGCCGCGGTCGTCGCTACGGCGCAGCCGGAGGTCGAGTGCGTCGCGACCAGCGCGTATTACGGCATGCTCCCGAAAGACACGGCGGTGACGCTCGTCAACGCGATCGCGCATGCGCCCGCGGTCGTCGCGGCGGCGGACCTCGGGCGGCTGAAGCCGCCTGCGGGCGCAGCACCTTTGGGGCGCGTCGCGTCGGACGGCGGAGCCACGGACGCCGGGAAGTAGCGTCGCGTCCCGGCGCCAGGCGAGGGCCCGCGATGCGGGGCGATCCTCCCGCTGGTACGCTCGCTCGATGGATGACGTCACCGTCGTCGAGGGCTCCGGCCCGTCGCGGGACCGCCCCCTGCGCTTCGGCGACCGCTACCGCTCGCTGGCGCTCCTCGGCTCGGGCGGCATGGGGACCGTCTACCTCGCACGAGACGAGGAGCTCGGCGAGCTCGTCGCGGTGAAGGTGCTGAAGAGCGAGCTGCTCGGCAAGCCCGCGATGGTGGAGCGATTCCGGGACGAGGTCCGGCTCGCTCGCCGTGTCTCGAGCCCGCTGGTCGCGCGGACCCACGATCTCGCGCAGCACGAGGGCAGGTGGTTCGTCACGATGCAGTACGTCGAGGGCGAGACTCTGTCGGCGAAGCTGCGGCGCGACGGGCGCCTGACCCTGATCGACGCGCTCCCCATCGCGCGCGACGTGTGCGACGGGCTGTCGGCCGTTCACGCGGCGGGGGTCGTCCACCGCGATCTGAAGCCTGGCAACGTCCTCGTCGCGACGAACGGACGCGCCGTGCTCACGGACTTCGGCATTGCTCTCGGCGCGGAGTCTGCGGCCGTCCACACCGACGGCTACGGTACGCCGGCGTACGTCGCGCCGGAGCAGCTCGCGCGCTCCGCGGTCGATGCACGCACCGACGTGTTCTCGCTCGGCGCGCTCCTCTTCACGATGGTCACGGGGCAGCAGCCCTTCCCGGTCGAGCGCACGGGCGCGGAGGCGGCGCCGGACCCTCGCAGCGTCGCGGCCGATATCCCCGACGGCTTCGCGACGCTGGTGATGCGTGCGATGGCGCTCGACCCGGCCGAGAGGTTCGAGTCGAGCCACGCGGTCCGTGCGGCGCTCGACGCGCTCACGGTCCGCACGCCCGCCAGGACGCAGGGAAGCGCGGTGCCGGGCTTCGTGCGGTCGCTCGGTGGCGGGCGACTGCGCACACTCTTCGTCGGATCGATCGAGCTCTCCGGGATCGCCGAGGCGCTCGGCGTCACGGCGCGACTCGAGATGCTCTCGCGACTGAGCGCGCAGGGGCGAGTGCGAGTCGTGAATGGGCGGGACGACGCCGAGGCGATGCTCACGGGGGCGTTCACGGAGCACGACGCGCAGCTGACGCTCTCCGTCGCGCTCCGTAGCGCGCAGGATGGCTACACGTTCTGGAGTGAATCGTTCGACGGCCCGCTGGTCGCGCTGCCGCAGCTGATCGCACGCACGGTGCACGCGATCGAGCGCGCGTTCTCACCGACCGCGCTCCCGCTGTGCGAGCCGGAGTCGCTTCCCTCCGACGAAGTCGCCCAGCTCTTCATCCAGGCGCGCATGGAATACCGGGCCGTCTGGGGAACGCGTCTCCGACGTAGCGTGGACCTCTTCGAGCAAGCCCTCGCCCTCGCGCCCGGCCATCCGCTCCTCGTGCCCTGGTACGCGACGGCGCTGAGCAGGTACGGATTCTTCCTCACCGACCCTGCCGAGCACGTGCGTGGGCGCGAGCTCGCCCTGCAAGCCGTGACGGCCGCGCCGGACCTCGCGGAGGCGCAGGTCGCCCTCGCGTCCGCGTACCTCCAGGAATTGCGCGTCACGGAGGCGATGCCCCACTTCGTCGCCGCGCTCAGGCTTGCCCCCGGCCTCCTCGAGCCGCGGGCCCAGCTCGCGCGCACTCTGCACGAATGCGGCGCGGTGGCCCCGGCGCTCGCGCTCTCGGAGAGCACTCTCGAGGCCGACGCCACCTTCGTCGAGCCCATCGAGCTACTCGCCCGTCACCACGCGCTGCGCGGCCGGATGGATCTCGCGGCGGAGCAGGTGGCGCGCGCGCCTGCCGGAGAGCATCCGAAGCTGAGCCTCTCGTTCGCCCGATTCTGCGCCTTCTCGAACGATCGCGAGCGCTTCGAGGCCCACGTTGCGTCGCTCGACATGGCACGGCTCCCCGAGGGAGCGAGGCGCATTCTCGACGCCCAGCGGCGCGTCCTCGGCGGTGGACGAATCGCGAGCGACGAGCTCGGCGACCTTGGCCGTGGGACCGGGGCCCGGCGCACGTTCTTCCACCAGATTCGCGCGGAGACGTTTGCGCTCAAGCAGGACGTGGACGGTGCGCTCGCGGCCATCGAGAGCGCCGACGAGGTGGGCCTCTTCGACATCGAGTGGCTCGGTCGCTGCCCGGTCCTCGAGTCGCTGCACGGCATGGTCCGCTTCGAGGCCGTGCGTCGCTCGGTGCACGCGCGGGCGTTCGCGGCGCTCACCGAGCTCGAACGCTGCCTCGCGATGTGAGCGACGGCGCACGGGCGCACCTTTCACCCCGCGCGGAGCTCCAGGATCTCGCCCCTATCGCGCGCGGCCGACTCGAGGCGGAAGCGACGACGATAGATGCCGGGCGCCACTCCGAACTGACGACGGAACGCGCGGTTGAACGCCGCCTCGGAGCCGTACCCGGCGCTCTCGGCGATCTCGAGGATGCGCACGGTCCCTTCGCGCAGCCGGACCGCGGCGGCCGCCAGCCGGAGCTGGCTGAGGTAGCGCATCGGAGGCTCCCCCACGAGCGACGTGAACTGGCTCACGAACGCGGTTCGAGACATGCCCGCTCGCGCCGCGAGCGACGGGAGCGACCAGGCGTCGAGCGGCGCCGAGTGCATGACCTCCAGCACGCCGCCGATACGTGGATCGCGCAGCGCGGTGAGCCACCCCGCCTGACGCACCGTCCGCTCGCCGATGAGGTGACGAAGGAGATGAATCAAGAGGGCATCGGTGAGACGCGCGACCGCGAGCGCGGAGCCGGCGAGGCGCGCGTCCCCCTCGTGCGTGATGAGGTCGAGCGTCGCGCGGAGCGCCCCCGCGTGCGCGCCTGCGCCTCTGGGGATCCTCACGACCGGAGGCAGCAGCGAGAGCAGGGCGGCGCTGTTCTCGCGGCCGAAATGAAACGAGCCGCACACGACGCTCGTTCGCGCTCCCGAGGCGCCGGCGCGCACGACCCACGACCGCGACAGGTCGCTCGCCTGGATGACCTGCGCGAGGGGCACAGGCCGGGTGTCGGGGGCATCGCCGAGCACGTGGGACGTCCCTCGAGGGAGCACGATGAAGTCTCCGGCCTCGAGCTCGATCGCCGCCTTCCTCTCGGCGATGCGCAGCCAGCAGTGCCCCTGACGCACGGCATGAAAGGTGGCCACTTCGCCGCCGGGGGACCGGACGGCCCACGGCGCTCGCCCATCGAGCCGGCACTGAACGCGACCCGTGATGCCGAGCGAGTCGACGATCGTGGTCAGAAAGTCCACACGACCACGATCTTCCCCACGGCCAGCGCTGTCAACGTCGCTCGCGGCAGCCTCCTCGCGCGCGCCGTCGTGATCCCGCGCGAGGAGGAGCGGCCGGTCACTCACGGCCAGACGGCCCAGTCCGTGGCGCTCCACCGGGTGATCGCGGGCATCGAGGCCCAGAGCTTCGCGAGGGCCGGCGCGAGCTCCGAGTACGCTTGCTCCTGGTTCGCTTCGTTGGTCCACGCCTCGACGATGAGCATCTCGCCGCTGTCCGCGGGATTGCCGAAGATGAGGTGCGCGCTGTTGCCCAGCGCTTGCGGGCCCGGCGCCGGAATCGAGGACACGATGCCGTTGTGCGTGGCCATGGCCGTCGCGAGGTCGCCCATGTAGCGCCCGCGCAGCGTGATCACGTAGCTGCTCGGCCCGGCGGTGAAGTCGGCCGGCGTGCCCCACGTCGTGAAGCCGGCCTGGGTCTGCCACGTCGAGACGTCGGGGGCTCCGGTGTAGAACTGAGCGAGGAACGACTTCTCCGCAGAGGTCGCCATGAAGTCGCTCCACCCTCCCAGGCTCGTCCACGTGTCGATGGTGAGCGCCTCGTGCGGCGCGCTCGCGGCGTCGCCGGCGTCCGAGAGCGGATCCTTGTTGAGGAACGCCGTTCTCGCGGTGTCACCGCCCGCCTGCGCCTGCGCGTTCGTGGCCCCGACGACGCTCGCGTAGAGGCTCGCGCTGTCCGTCGCGCTGCTCGCGAGCGTGCCGGTGATGAGCACGGTGTACGGCGGCGTCGCGGCATCCTTGGAGCTCTTCGACGCGTCGGAGCTGTCGTGCGCGGACGAAGCGTCCGGGTGCTCGGTCGCTGCGTCAGGCTGGGGGAGAGCGTTCGCGCTCGCGCTCGAGCACCCCAGCAGTGCGTGGCCAAACGTGGAGAGAAACGTGACGGCGAGAAGTGACGAGGAACGCATCGAGGCCTCCAGATAGGAACGTGGGCGCCGGGAGAGACGAAGCGGAGACTCGGTCTCGCTCCCTCTCTGCCGACACCATCGATGTAAGCCGCGCTCTCGCCGCGGGCCCGCATCGCGCGTCCTCAAGAATTGACCGATCGTCCCGCTGCCGCTCGTGGCCCCCCGCCCCGCTCCGCGGACGTCGCGGAGAGGGCGAGGGGCTCGCGAGTCACTCGCGCGTCGTCAGTGCGAGCTGCCTCCGTTCGTGAGGGTGGGAGCGACGGGAGTGGGGGCAGCGGGGGCTGCGGTCGGTGCCGGGGTCGCGTCCGTGCGCGCGGCGGTCGCGGTCGTCGACGTGGCGACGGCTGCGGCCTTCTTGCGCTTGCGGGTGGCGTGGGCACGCTGGGTGATCTGCGACGGGACGCCGAGGAAGCGCGACAGCGCCGGGAATTGCTCCGGCAGCGTCGCGTTCCGGACGACCGCCACGTCGAAGACCGCCTTGATCTGCTCGGTCTGCGTGAGGGCGGAGCGCCACGCGATCCCTTCCTGGGTCTTGGCGAAGGCCAGGTAGACCTCCACCGCGATCCGCGCGGCCGTCCAGTCGGCCGCGAGGGAGAGGATCTGCGTGTACGGACCGCCCGGCGGCGAGAAGCTGCCGAGCGCCGAGTCGAAGGCGTCCGGCGGGGTCAGCTCGGAGACGAGCTGCGGGACCATCGCGACCTGCGCAGGCTTCGCGTGATACCCGCGGAACTCGACCAGGGACGAAGGCACGAAGCCCGGAGCGGGCGACGGGAGGCTCGCGACCGACGGGGCCGCGGGCACGACGACCGGCGACGACGTCGTCACCGGAGCGGAGGGTGTGATTGGAATGGGAGTGACTGGCATGGTGTCGGCGCTCGTGGTGGGTGTGGTGGTGGACACCTGCGATGGCAGGTGGACTGTGGCGATCGGCTTCTTGGCAGGCATTCGGTGCTCACTTGGACTGGTTGGACTGCGCTTCATGGGGCGCTTCTCGCGGCTGTGACTTGGCAATGCGTGCTCGATTCGTGAGGGGTGGGGACGAACTGCGATAACCCCTAGTGCAGCCGCGATGCCAACCCCTGCGCCGGCTGGATTTCCGCGGTTTCTCGCAGTTTCCTGAGGGTCACGGGCGTTGCGCGTGTTCGCGAACATGTCCGGACACGTTCGCGAACATGTCCCGGACACCCAGCGACGAGGAGACGCGCCGACTGGCCGGCGGACGCGTCGCCGGCAAGTGCCGGCGGCTCGCTGGCAACTGGCGATGGCCCGCTGGCAGTTGGCCGCGCGCGGCTGGCAACTGGCGATGCGGCGCTGGCAACTGCCGGCCCGGCGTCGGCAACTGGCGATGGCGCGCTGGCAACTGCCGGCCCGGCATCGGCAGCTGGCGATGGTGCGCTGGCAGTTGCCGGCGCGAGCCCGAGAACGAAGCGGGGCGCTCTTCTCCGGGTCAGCCAGTCACGACGAAGAAGCCCGCCATCAGCCGCTCCATCATCGCGGCGTCATCGACGCCGGCCATCTCACGGCACGAGTGCATGCTCAGCATCGGGTTGCCGACGTCGGCCGTCGGGACGCCGAGCAGCGTCGAGGTGATGGGGCCGATCGTCGTGCCGCAAGGGAGATCCGTCCGGTTCACGTAGTGCTGCAGCGGGATCTGGAGCGTGCGGCACAGCTCCTCGACGACGCTCGCCGTCCGCGCGCTGGTGGCGTAGCGCTGCTGCGCGTTCTGCTTGAGGACCGGCCCGCCGTTCAGCACCGGCTTGTGGCGAGGCTCGTGGCGCGAGTCGTAGTTCGGGTGGACGGCGTGGGCCATGTCGCCCGACAGGCAGAGCGAGCTCGACAGCGCCCGTGCGTGCGTGTCGAACGACCCGCCCTTCCGGCGCGAGAGGCGCTCGAGCACGCGAGGGAGGAACTGAGACTCCGCCCCCGTGACGCTCTGGCTCCCCACCTCCTCGTGATCGAACAGCGCGAGGACGGGGCAAAGGTCCCCGGCGTCCCCCGCCGCGCGACCGAGCGCGACGACGCCCGCGTGGCACATGGCGAGGTTGTCGAGGCGCGCGGAGAAGAACACCTCCTCGTGGACCCCTCCCCGCTCCGCCGCGAGCGTGTCGTAGAGCATCAGATCGAGGTGCACGAGGTCCGCCGCGGCCACGCCGAGCGCGTCGGCCACGAGCGACTTCACGTCCGCCTCGCCGCTGCTGCGGAGGCCGAGCACGGGCGCGAGGTGGTCCTGCTTGTTGAGGATGAGCCCCTTCTCGGTCACGTCGCGGTCGAGGTGAATCGCGAGCTGCGGCACGCGCAACCTCGGGCGGTCCATCCGCACGAGCCGGCTCTCGACGCCGGCGCCCGTCCGCACCATCGCGCGACCTGCGAGGGCGAGGTCACGATCGAGCCACGAGTTGAGGAGCGCGCCGCCGTACACCTCGACGCCGAGCTGCAGGTAGCCCTCCTTCGTGTACTCGGGCTTCGGCTTGAGCCTCAGGTTCGGGCTGTCGGTATGGCCGCCCACGATGCGAAAGCCGCGAATGGCTCCTTCGGGGACGACGAACGCGACCAGCGCGCTCCCTTCCTGCACGACCGTGTACCGCCCCGGGCCGAGGTCATCCCACGGCGCGCGCTCGTCGAGCGGCTGGAAACCGGCCGACGCGAGGCGCGTCGTGGCGCTCTGCACCGCGTGGTACGGCGTCGGGGAATCGGTGAGGAACGCGAGGAGGTCGGCGATCGGGTTCACTGCGTGCCAACCTAGCGGATAGTCCCTCGGCAGACCTATAGGGACTTCGTCGGGCTCTGCCTTCGCTCCACGCCTCGAGCGATCTGCTCGCCCAGCTCAGAGCGGCAGGTCGCTCTCCTCGGAGTACGCCGCGTCGCGCGCGTCGCGCTTCGCGTCCGGGATCGCGGCCTCTCGCCAGGTGACGCCCGGCGGCGACGCGTCGAGCCAGTGGAAGCTCTTCTCGCGCACGTCGAGGTGCACGTAGTGGGTGCGGCGGTCCGTGTAGACGCCGACCCCGACGCGCGGCAGCGACCGCAGGTACGCCGCGAGCTGGCGGTAGTCGACCCCGGCGAGCCGGAAGTCGAGCGCTTCGCCGTGCGAGTGGCGGTCGGCCGAGTCCTTCCGGCGCGGCTTGCGGTAGGCGGACACGATGGTGAGCGACGTCGCGCCGAAGTGGCGCGCGGCCTTCACCGCGAGCTGCACGACGCGCGGGTGGAGCGGGTACTCGCCGTGGTTCGGGTCGGTCGCGACCTCGGAGAACGTATCCACCGCGGCAAGGTCGACCGAGCCGTCGCTCTCGTAGAGGCGCAGATCGAGCTTCGCGCCGGTGTTCGCGCACTCGACGTGGAGCGGCGGGAGGGTCTTCGCCCACGCGACCTCGGGCAGCGCGACCCGCGCGGGCAGGGGCCGAGACGGGCCGAACAGCTCCGTCCGCGGCGCGGGCGACACCGGCAACATGCGGGTGCCCACGAGTGGTTCGGGCGCGCCTGCGGTCCGGGCGCACGCCGCGACCGAGAGCATCGCGGCAAGCGCGAGGGTCCGGGAGAGGCGACCGCGAGGCATCTGGAAAGAGCCTAGCGCGGCCGTGGAGCCTTGCGACCCCGAACGACGCCTGACCCGGACCGCACAGAAAGGCTCAGAGCTTTCCGCTCTCGCGGTACTCGACGCCATTTCGCTGCGAATGGAATGGGGCCACGCGGAGGTGCGTGCTACCTCGAAAGTCCTCACCGTTCAGCTGGAGGACACATGCGCACGATCGCTTCTGTGATTGCACTGGTGATGGTCGTCGGATGCGGTGGCGGGGTACTGCCGGTCGACGGTCCGTTCGACCCCGACGCAGGGCACGCGTTCGACACGGGCCTCGGCAGCGGGACGGGGACGGGCGTATCGACCGGCATCATCTTCACGACGGGAACGACGACGGGCCTCACGACGACCGCGACGACGGGGGTCACGACGACCACGACCGGCAACACGACCACCACCACGACCGGCAACACGACCACCACCACGACCGGCACGACGGCGACCACCACGTCCACGACGGCGACCACCGAGACCACCACGACGTCGACGACGACGACCTCCAGCTCGAGCTCGAGCAGCGGGGGTACCCCGACGTGGACCGAGCTCTACACGGATTATCTGGCGGTCGGCACGATCGGCAACTGCGACGGGAGCTGCCATCACCACAGTCAGTGCAGCAGCCCCTCGTCTTGTTACAGCTGGATCGGCAACAAGCAGCTGAGCGGCGGGGGCGGGCTGCTCTCGTGGGACAACGGCTACATGCCGCCGAGCGGGCCTTCGAGCAACACCGCCGCCGAGGACGCGTTTACGGCGTGGACGGCGGCGGGCAGCCCAGATAACTGACGGTCTCGAGATGCCGCGCTCAGCCACGCACACGGCGCGCATGGGCGCGCTCGGGCTTCTGATGCTCTTCGCCCTGTCGGGGTGCACGCACGTCGCGCCGTACGACCGCGCGCGGCTCGCCTACCCGTCGATGACGGACAGCTACGAGAGCGCGATGTCGGGGCACGTGCGCGCCGTCCACGAAGGAGCCTCCGGAGGTGGGTCGGTCGCGGAGAGCGGCTGCGGATGCAACTGAAGGCACGGCAGGCCATCCTGCGGGTTCTTGCTGTCGCCTCCTTCCTGCTGGTCCTGCTGGGCCCGGCGTCCGCGCGCGCCGACAAGGACAACCAGCAAGACGCGCCCGCCGTCACGCCGAAGGACGTCCCGACGCCGCCGATCGCGAAGGAGGTGTCGACGCGGCCCGAGGACACGAGCACCAAGCACGTGGCGTTCGAGATGTCGTCGTACACGGACACCGACAACGTCACGGTCTTCACGCCGTCGATGAACGCGACGATCGAGAACGTCACGCAGGGGGCGTCGATCAGCGGGCACTACCTCGTCGACGTCGTCTCCGCGGCCTCCGCCGACATCGTGTCGACCGCCTCGGGGCGCTGGAACGAGGTCCGGCAGGCAGGCGGCCTCGAGGGGACGTACAAGCCGCACGAGACCGGCTTCACGCTCGCCGGCGCCATGTCGTCCGAGCCCGACTATCTGTCGCTCAGCCTCGGCGCCCAGATCACGCAGGACTTCAACGAGAAGAACACCACCCTCCTGCTCGGCTACGGCTACGGCCACGACACGGTCGGCTACCACTTCACGCCGTTCTCCGTGTTCTCGCGCATCGTGCAGTCGTCGACCATCAGCGTGGGGCTGACGCAGGTGATGGATCGCTCGACGGTGGGGTCGCTCGCGCTCGACATCAACATCGAGAACGGCGACCAGTCGAAGCCGTACCGGTACATCCCGTTGTTCTCGCCGACGGAGGCGGCGCTCGTCCCGAACGGCGCATCGATCGCGTGGGTCACCGAGAACCGTCTCCCGGAGCGCCCGGCCGAGCAGCTCCCCCTGAACCGGGAGCGCATCTCGCTCACCGGTCGCATCGCCCACCGGCTCGATGGCTCCACGCTGCGGCTCGAGGAGCGCGCCTACGCCGACAGCTGGCTCATGGTCGCGTCGAGCAGCGACGTGCGATGGATCTTCGACATCGGGCGGCGCTTCCAGTTCTGGCCGCACGCGCGGTTCCACGCGCAGAACGCCGTGAACTTCTGGCAGCGCGCGTACGTCTCCGAGTCGGCGACGGGGTTCGTGCTCCCCGAGTTCCGCACGGGGAACCGCGAGCTCGGGCCGCTGCTCACCGAGACGGGCGGCGCGGGGATCAAGGCGTTCCTCGGGAAGGCCGGGAACCCGCGGTCGCTGTCGATCGCGCTCCACTGCGACGCCAGCTACACGACCTACCTCGACGACCTCTACATCACCTCACGTTCGAGCGTGCTCGGCGCGCTCATCCTGGAGGGGGAGCTATGAGAGCAACGAGAGCCATCCTCGGCTGCATGACGCTCGCGCTCGTCGCGTGCGCGGACCCGACGCACTCCGCCGAGGTCGCCGCCCTCGGCCCCGAAGCTCCCGGCGTGTCCCCGGGGCCGACGCACCGACCGGGTCAGCCGTGCCTGACGTGCCACGGCGGCGAGGGCCCCGGCGGCATGACGTTCGTCACTGCCGGCACCATCTACCTGAACCAGTACGCGGTCGGCACCACGGTCTACGCCCCGGTCGTCGGGGGAAGCGTGCACCTCGTCGACGCGACCGGCTCCACCTACAACGCGACGACCAACAGCGTCGGCAACTTCTACGTCACGACCGATCAGTGGAACCCGACGTTCCCGCTCGGTGCCCAGTCGCAGGACGCGGGCGAGCCCGCGAACGGCTGCATCCCGGCCTCCCTCGCTTCGGTCGAGACGGCCTACGCCGGCCAGATCAACGTCGCCGGCCCCGTCGAGGGCGGGTGCGAGCCGAGCCCGACGCCGATGATGATCGGCAGCACGTCGTTCGCCATCGACCGCGGAGGCATCTACGCCTCGTGCTCGTACTGCCACTTCGATCCGCCGGGCCCCAGGTCGGCCGGCCACGTGTACCTGCAGTGATCCCGATGAGAAGCCCTCGCGCCCAGCTTCTGCACACCACCGTCCTCGCGTCGTTCGTCGCGCTGGCCACGGCCCTCACGCTCTCGCCGGCGGCGTGCAGCATTCCACCGAGCGCCGCGACGATCACCCTTGCAGCGCTGCCGAGCGAAACCGCGACCGAGTGGAACCCCGTCGAGCAGTACCTCGACCATCGGTGCGGCGGCCTCGACTGCCACGGCGATCTGCAGCGAAACCTGATCATCTACGGATGCGAAGGCTTGCGCCTCGACCCGAACGACGTGCCCGGCTGCGTCGGGCCGAACTCGCCGCCGACCACGCCCGCGGAGTACGCAGCCACCTACCGCTCCCTCGTCGCCCTCGAGCCTGTCGTCATGAGCGAGGTCGTGGCCGCCGGCGGTCAGGAGCCCGACCTCCTCACGTTCGTCCGAAAGGCGCGCGGCGAAGAGGCGCACAAGGGGGGGACGCTCATCGACCTCACCACGCAGGTCGGCATCGACCAGGACGACTGCATCACGTCCTGGCTCAGCGGCGGTACCAACACGAACGCGTGCACCCTCGCCGTTGAATTGACCCCGTGAGCCTCCGCCTCTCGCTCCTCCTGGGTATGCGCGTGCGCGCGTCGCATCCGCACGCCCGGAGCCGGGCACCGCTCGCGTGGCTGGGCTGGGTCGTCTGCGCCGCGGTGCTGTCGGTCCTCGGTGCGAGCCGTCCCGCGCTCGCGATCGACCGGAGGGTCGAGATCGACGCCAAGCAAGCCCTTGCGCTCGCCCTGAAGGAGCACAGCGCGGGCGACGACGACGCGGCAGCGCTCCGGCTCGAGAGAGCCCGGAAGTCGTGCGGCTCGAACCGCTGCACAGCCGCGACGCGCGCCGCTCTCCTCCGTGACCTCGGAGCCGTCACGTTCCTTCGCGGGGACAAGGCCAAGGCCTCGAACCTCTTCGCGGACGCGCTCGACCTCGCGCCGGAGCTCGCGTGGAACGCGCCGTACGACAACAAGGACGTGATGGCGGAGTGGGCCGCCGTGCACAACGAGCGCGCGGCCCTGAAGGAGACGCCGCCCGAGGGCGACTTCGAGCACGTTCCCCAGCGTGAGCAGGCGGTCGACACCCCGCTGCCGATCTACGCGGAGCTGAACGCCACGGGCGTCTCGAAGGTCGTCGTGAAGTACAAGGTGCCCGGCGAGACCGAGTTCAAGCGGCGAACCCTCGCGCGCTTCGGCGGCGGGTTCGGCGGCACCATCCCGTGTCAGGACGTCAAGCGCGGCCTCCTCCGCTACTTCCTCCAGGCGTTCGACGACGAGGGCGCGCCGATCGCCAACTCGGGGGACGTGCGCCACCTGTACTTCGTGCCGATCCGCTGGGCCATCTCGGGCGAACCGCCGCACCTCCCGGGTCAGTCACCGCCCGAGGCGTGCAACGGCCAGCCACAGAACGAAGAAGAGGTCCCCGAGGCCGCAGCAGGGCAGAAGGGGGTCGTCACCCAGCGATACGTCCACATGTGGATCGGCGTCGCCGGCTCGCTCGACTTCACGACCATCCCGAGCGGCTCGAACGTCTGCGCGCTCACGTCGGCCCTGACGCCGGTGAGCTCGAGCTTCTACTGCACCAACCCGGACGGCTCCGACTTCCCGACGCGCGTGGCGACCGGGCCGCAGCCGGTCGCCGGAAAGAGCGGGGACAGCCCGGGAGGAATCACGAGCGGCAACGTCCGCATCCTCGCGACCATCGACTACGCGGTCAACACGCACTTCCTGACCGGCGTCCGGGTCGGCTACGTCGCGCAGAGCTACACGGGGGCCGCGGCGTCGAAGGACGGGCACGAGATCTCGACGCCGATTCACGTCGAGCTGCGCGAGACGTACCTGTTCGGCGACGAGCCGCTCGCGCATGCGGGCTTCGCGCCGTACGTGTTCCTGGCAGGCGGTTACGCCAAGATCGACGCGAGCGAGCTGTCGTCGGAAGAGCTCCAGGGCGTGCAGGGACCGAGGCCCGTGACGGTGTGGAGAATGGGAGGCCCGTTCTTCGCGGCAGTCGGAGGGGGAGCACGCTACGCATTCTCCCCGCGCGTCGCCTTCCTCGCCGGCCTCAAGGTCGCGCTCCCGTTCGGGGCAGCGGGGATTCTCCCGACCCTCGCCCCGGAAGTATCGCTTCAGTACGGCTTCTAGGCCGGGACTCGCGCTTGCGCGTCGGAGAGTTCTCTCCCGTCGCAGGGGTTTCTTTCGTAGAGTGCAGCGGTGAGCGATGAGTGACCTCCCGAGCGCGTTCGACAGCGGCGAGGCCAGCCTCGACCTCGCCTGCTCGTTCACGGTCCTGCTGTTCGCGGCGATGGTCGCGGTCGCGTTCGCGTTCGCCGCGATCACGCACGCCCGCCGCGCGGCGCTCGAAGCGCAGCACCGATCGATCACGCTCCCGCGCATCGCGAGCATCATGACGCACTGGGCGCTCGATCCGCTCGTGCGTGCCCTCATCGCGGCGGACGTCTCCGCGAACACCATCACGGGCGCGTCGCTGGTCGCAGGCCTCGTCGCGGGGCTCGCGCTCGCCGCCGGGCATTTCGGGGTGGCTGCGGCGCTCCTCGTCGCGGCTTCGCTCGGAGACGCGCTCGACGGGCTCGTCGCGCGCGGGGGGCACAGCGAGTCGCCGGCCGGCGCGCTCTTCGACGCGTCCGTCGATCGCTACGGAGAGTTCTTCTCGCTCGGCGGCCTGGCGATCTACTTCCGCGAGAGCGGCCCGCTGCTGGCGCTCGTGCTGTCGGCGCTCATGGGGTCGTTCATGGTGAGCTATGGCAGCGCAAAGGCGGAGGCGCTCCGTGTGCCCGTCCCGCCCGGGGCGATGCGGCGCGCCGAGCGAGCGACGTGCCTGTGTCTCGGGACGACGCTCGTGCCGATCGCCGGGGCGATCTCGACCGCGTGCGACGCCCCAACGTGGCTCGAGTACGCGCCGCTCGTCCTTGCGCTCGTTCTCATCGGCGGAGCAGCCAACGTCTCTGCCGTGCGCCGTATCCGCGCGATCGCCGCCCGGGTATCTCCCGCTGCCGACGCCGCCGTCGCGCGGGCCAGCCGCGTCCCCGCGAAGGTTGCCGGCGTCATCGTCGAATGACGAAGAGCCTCACGCTGCTTCTCGGCGCCTCGATCCTGCTGCCGATCGGATGTTCGAGCGGCGGGCCTTCCGCGCGCTCCGCCGCGGACGGTGCGACCGACGCTCCGATCGTCGACGCGTCCCTTCATGAACACGAAGCCGGCCGAGACGCGCCGGGAGACGGAACGCATGCGCGGGACGCACGCGACGCGGCCTCGGACACGGTCGACGCGCCCGGCGACGCGCCGATCCCGACGACGGCGCTCGTCCGGCTCGCCAACTGGTCGCCCGACGCTCCTGGCCTCGACTTCTGCGTCGCACCTCACGGCACGGGGCTGTGGACGGGTCCCCTCCTCGCGAGCAACGTCGGACACGCGGTCATCGGCCGGCTGATCCTGACCGACGCGGGACTCCCCGTCGACGCGAGCCACGCCTCGCACGACGCGACCGCGTCGACGGACGCCCGCGATCTCGTGGACAGCGGGGGGCCCGACGCTGGCGCTCACGACGGCGCGAGCACCTCGGACAGCGGAGCCCACGACGCGAGGCTCGCCGACGCGAACGACGCATCGACCCCGACCGGCGTGATCTTCCCCCGCGTCTCGCCCTACGTGGCGCTCTCGCCCGGACAGGTCGACGTCCGCGTCGTCGCCGGAGGCTCACCGGACTGCGCAGCCGCGGTCCTCCCCGAGATCGACGATCTTCCCGCGCTCCGCGCCGGAGACGTCGACACCTTCGCTGCGGTCGGCGACACCATCGCGCAGGGGACCGATCCGGGAGTCACCCTCGCGCTACTCCCGGACGACACGCGCGTCGCGGCCTCGAGCGTCGGTCTCCGCTTCGTCAACGCCGTCCCGAGCGTCATCGAGGTCACGCTCGCCTCGGGGACGATCGCGAAGGGGACGAGCATGGCGTACCTGAGCGGTGCGCAGTTCGGCGCCGCCGGGGTCGACACCGATGCAGCCCCGCTCGATCCGAACGCCTACCTGATGACGGCGCCCATCCATGACCAGATCTGGTCTCTCATCAACGCGAACGGCGGCATCGCGACGCTCGTCGCCGTGGAGGGGGTGAACGTCCCCGCGGGGAGCCTCGCGACCGTCGTCGGCATCGGCGGCGAGAGCGGGCCAGGGGAGAGCGCGATAGGCATCCTTCTCTGCATCGACACGCCGCCGATCGTCGCAGGCGAGGCGGCGGCGTGTGATCTCTTCGAAGAGGCGTCGCAGCCGGTGTTTTGCGCGGGTTGTCCCTGAGGAGACAGACAGGCGACGACCCGAACCTGATCAGGCCTTCTTCGCCCTGAGCTCGGCGAGGATCTCTCCGAGCGTCCCGACGATTGCTTGCTGCACGGCGAGCGCGTCCTTCTCTGCCTTCGCCTTCTCGGCCGCCGAGCCCTCGAAGATCGCCCCCGAGAGCGCAGGGCCTATCGTCATGACCGCCGTCGCGATCGCCTTCCCGCCGGGCGTCCGCGCGAAGACGTCGTGATAGCCGACCGACAGGCACGTGGAGATGAAGACGAGCGCATCCCAGTAGCTCTCGACCTTCGGGTTCTGGCCCTTCTCGGCGAGATAGAAGAGGAAGGCGCCGCCGAACACGGTCGCCACGGTCGCGTCGAACGGGTCCTTCGCGACCGCCTCCTTGATCTCGCGCTTGATGGCGCCGTAGCTCAGCGCGCCTTCACCGGCTTCGCCTGCGAGCACCCCGCCGCCCACCGAAAGGAGCAGCGCGACGAGCGCAGCGCCGTCCTGTGACCCTGCGCTCGTCGTTCGGCTCGTCTCATTCACCGGCGTGACCGCTGTGACGAGCGGGCGGGGTGGGAGGCGAGACTGGCGTGACGTGGATGCCCGTACGGCCCGTCGGGGGCTCGGGCTCGAGCATGACGTCCGTCCCATTGCTCTGAGCCTCCTCGGTCTTCAGGATGGTGCTGAGCTCGCCGGTCAGGTTGGCGATCATCCCCTGCGCCTTCTCGCCGAGCTTGTCGCCGTCGAGCTTTGCGAAGCTCATGAGCTCGCGCAGCATCGGGTATGCGGCGCCCGCTTCGAGCACCGACTTCAGGATGGGGGACATCGCACCGAACGCCGGCTGACTGCCGTTCGTCCCGCCCCCGCCGTTCCCCATGCCGCTCGTCTGGAGGACGCGGATCTCCTTGATGGCCTTCGCCGGCGCCATCAGCTCGCGCGCCAGCTCGGGCGACGCGTCGATGGCGCGCAGCATCACGTCACGGATGACGAACTTGAGCCCGAGAGCGTTCTCGGCCTCCACCATCTTCCGTCGTGCGCCTGCCTCGGCCTCACCCTTGCGGGCGACCGCGTTCGCGATCGTCACCATGGCCTCGGCCTCCTTGAGCGCGGACGTCGCGCGAGCCTCCGCCGCGATCGTCTGCTTCTGCGCCTCGCCCTGCGCCGCGATGACCTGGATCGCTCGCTCTCGCTCGGCCTGCGCGGTGATCTCGACCGTCGTGATGCTCTGCTTCGCCTTCTCCTGATCTGCGACCGCGAGCGCCTTGGCCGCCTCGGCCCGCGCTTGCTGCTCCTCGCTCTGGGTCACGGCGATCTGCTTGCCGATGCGCGCGACCTCGATCGTCTGCTCCTTGACGATCAGGGCGGCGCCGACGGTCTTCTCCTTCTCGATCGTGGCGGCCTCGAGGGCCTTCTGCCGGTCGATCTCGGCGGCCTGGATCACCTTGTCCTTGTCGATCTCGGCCTGCTGCTGCCCCTTCTCCGCCGCGATCATCGCCTCGCGCTCGGCCCTCTGCTTCGTGGCCATCGCGATGGAGATGGCCTGCTCCTGCTGGATGCGCCCCGTCTCGACGGCCTTCTGCTTCTCGTAGCCGGCGAGATCGCGCGACTGCTCCTGGATGTAGACCGCCTTCGCCGTCTCCGCCGCCTGGATGGCCGCGTACTCCGAGACCTTGCGAGCCTGGTCGGCCTCCGCCTGCTTCTGCGTCTGCTCGAGCGTCAGCTGCCGCATGCGCGCCTCGACGTTCTGCGACTGGATCTGCGTCTCCTTCTCGCGCTGGATCTGGTTGGTCTTCTCGCGGTTGGACTGGACGCTCTCCGTGATGGCGCGCAGGCCTTCGGCGTCGAACACGTCGTGCTCGTCGAGCTCCTTGACGGGCACCATCGCGAGCGCCGTGATCGAGACGTTCTCGAGCGTCAGGCCGTTCTTCTTCAGCTCCTCGGAGAGCGCGAGCTGGATGTGCTCGGCGAACTCCTTGCGCTTGCCGTGGAGCGACATGAACGTCTGGACGGCGGAGACCGAGCGCAGCGCGTCGGTCAGCTTGCCTTCGATGAGATCGCCGATGGCGTGCTCGTCGAGGTTTCGCTCGCCGAACGACCGCGCCGCGGCGAGGACGTCCTCGGCGAGCGGCTGCACCTTGATGTAGAGCTCCGTCGCGACGTTCGCCTTGATCTTGTCTCCCGTGACGAGCGCGTTCTTCCCGCTCCGCTCGACGAGGAGCTTCACCGAGCGAAGCGACACGCGCAGCAGCTGGTGCACGACCGGGAAGACGAGCACGCCGCCGCCGATGATGACCTTGTTACCGCCCGACCCGGTACGGACCAGCGCTTCGTCGGCGCCACACCGCCGGTAACACCTCGAGATCGTGCTCAAGAGCGCGATGAGGACGACGACGCCAATCAAGACCCCGCCGGCGATGACCGCCAGGCTTCCGTTCTGCGCAGCACCCATGGATAGACCCTTTCTTCTACACTTGCCTCTGACGTTGACGACGCGCGGCCACTTCGTGGGCGCGCTCCCAGACCGGCCTACGCGTGTTTCTGCGCAGGTTTCTCGGTCTCTTGCTCTTCCTCTTCCAGGTCGAACGGCTCGACGAAGAGCTCGCCCTTCTCCTCCGAGTAGTCGACCACCAGCACCGTCTGATGCTCCGTCGGCATGGCCTTCGCCCCCTTGGCCAGCTTGCAGACCATCGTGAGATCGTGGCCGGACTTGTCGCGAATGCGGACCTCGCCGAACTCGGCGTCGACCTTGGTCGAGATGACGACGCCGGTCTGTCCGATCAGCTGAGAGCGGCTCGTCGCCTCCTGCTCGGTCGACGAGAGGACCGGCCCGAGGACTCGCGCGAGGATGGCGACGCCGACGTATCCGGCCGCGAGCCCGGCGGGAAGCGTCCATGCGAGAGAGTAGAGAGGCGGGCCGCCGTGGTCGATGAAATGGAGGTTGAGCGCAAGCCCGACCGCCGCGAACACCAGCGCGTAGGTCTGCCAGATCATCGAGAACGGGATCTTCCCGAAGCCGAGCGGCGCGAGGGCGGCGGTCGTCCACGAGCGGTCTTCGCCGTCGTGGTCGCCGTCGTGGTCGTTCTCATGGTCGCCGTCGGCGTCGTGATCGACATCGTGGTCCACGTCGTGATCGACATCGTGCTCCGCCTCGCCGCCGCCACCCGCGATGAGACCCAGCACCCCCGTCACCTGGAGGAGCGCGAACAACCCCGCGATCCCCGCAGCAACTGCGAATGGAACGTTGGCCCACGCGAGCAAGAAACCGAGCGCCGACAAGACCTCACCCTCCTCCACCGCTGCCGTCGCACACGACGCTCAGCCCGCTGCAAAACCTATCTGAAGCGCGACCCAAGGGAATCATAAGCACGCGCCGCCGCGTAGCAACGTACGCGGCTGGACCGGATCTTGCCGAGATTCAAGCCGTTTTCGGTGCGGCGCACACGGCGTCGGCGACGAGGTTGGCACTGAGCTTGGCGAGGAGAATTCCGTTCCTGCCATGGCCGGTAGCGACGAAGAGACCGGGCACGGGCGATGCTCCGATGAGCGGTCGTCCCGACGCGGATTGCGGGCGGAAGCTCGCCCACGCATCCGCGAACGCGGCGGACGCGAGGCGCGGCACGAGCTCGATGGAGCGAGAGAGGATTCTGCTCATCCCGCCTGCGGTGACTTCGTTGTGGAAGCCGACGTGCTCGAGCGTCGAGCCGCAGAGCACGCGCCCGTCACCGCGTGGAACGACGTATCCCGTCGGGCCGAACACGATGTGACGGACGAGCGGCGGTCGCTCCTCGAGCAGAACGATCTGCCCGCGCGCCGGCGTCACCTTCGGCAGACTCTCGGGAATCCCCGGCACGAGTGAAGACCAGCTGCCGGCGGCGAGCACGACCGCGTCTGCCACGAGCGGGCCGTCGTCGAGCACGACACCCCGGCAGGCGCCCCCCTCGAGCACGAGTGAGCGGACCAGCGTGCCGGAGCGCTGCGTGACTCCTGCTCGCGCGATCGCCACGATCAGCGCGCGGAGCAAAGCTCGGGGATCCACCTGCGCATCGTCCGGATAGTGCGCAGCGGCGACCGCGGCGCGCGAGACCTCGGGCTCCACGCTCGCGAGGTCGGCCGCGCCGAGCAGCTGCGCGGAGAGCCCCTGGCTGACGTGCGCGCGAACCTCGTCGGCGAGGCTCGTCGCGCTCGCCTCGTCGAACGCCAGCTGGAGGACGCCGGTCTTCCTGTATCCGACGTCGATCCCCGTGCGCTCACGCAACGATTCGGCCCACGACGCATGGAGGGCACGCGCCTCGACGAACATCGCGCGAAGCTCGGGAGCGACGTGCGACTCCACCTGCGCACCGAGGATGCCCGCAGCGGCGCTCGAAGCCTCGGCGCCGGGGATGGCGCGCTCGAGGAGCGTGACGTCGATGCCGCGAGCGGCGAGGGCCTCGGCGCAAGCGCAGCCCATGATGCCCCCACCGATGATCGCGACCTTCATGCGAGAGCCCTCCGTGCAGGTCCCATGCGGCGGACTCTACTCGCCCGATGGCATCGGTGCGATGGCCCGCGAAAACGACGTCCGAGCTCCCGAGAACCGCGTCTGACGCGCTGGCGGAGCTCGTTGCCGCGCGGTCACCGCCGTCGTCCGATGGGGTGACACACCTCCGCCGCGACACGCATTATCGTGCAGGCCATGAAACGCTCCCCGACGAGACACATGATCGCGTTTCTTGGCGTCTCGGCAGCGCTGGTCGGGACGGCGCTCGCGTGCGGCTCGTCGAGCTCCACCGCGTCGAGCTGCCAGACGCTCCAGGCGTGTTGCCCGACCCTCGCTGCCGCGGACCAGCCCCCGTGCACGGAGCTCGCGGCGACAGGCATCGACACGTCCTGCGCCGACGGGCTGGTCTCGTATTCATGTGTCGCTTCGAGCGAAGTCGGATCGCCCTGCACCGAGCTCTTGGCGTGCTGCAACGCGATGACCGCAGAGGGGGCCGCGGGCTGCAACACCGTCGTGACGGCAGGCGTCGCCTCACTCTGCACCCAGTATCTAACCACCTACGAGACCTCCGGCGCGTGCGATGCGAAGGGGACCGGACCTGGGAGCGGGACGGGGACCGGCACGCGGACTGGCACGGCCACGGGCACTGCGACTGGCACCGTCACCCTCACCAACACTGGAACGGGCACCGGAACGGGAACGAGCACCGGCACCTTCACCAACACGGGCACCGGCACCTTCACCAACACGGGAAGCAGCACCTTCACCAACACGGGAAGCAGCACCTTCACCAACACGGGAACCGCCACCGCCACCCACACTGGAACGGGCACCAGCACGGGAACCTCGCCAGGCACCGGAACTGGCCTTCTGTTCGGTGGCTCGTCCGCCACGCAACTGGGAGACACCTGGGCGTGGAGCGGGACGAGCTGGACCGAGCTCAACGTGTCCGGTCCGAGCGCGCGGAACCTGCAATCCATGACGACCGTCGGGAACACGGTCGTTCTCTTCGGCGGCTCGGGCACGGGCAACATGGCGCTCGGCGACACCTGGGTGTGGAGCGGCACGAGCTGGGCCCAGCGAACTGTCTCCACCGCCCCGAGCCCCCGCCTCAACTCCGCAATGGCCACGCTCCATGGCACCGTCGTTCTGTTCGGCGGGAGGGATGCTAGCAGCGCGGTGCTCGGCGACACCTGGACCTGGGACGGGACGACCTGGACCCAGCACAACGTCACCGGCCCGGCCGCCCGGCAGTGGCACGCGATGGCAACGCTGGGCGACGACGTCTACCTCTTCGGAGGGGAGGTCACCAACGCCGAGGTCTTCAGCGACACCTGGATGTGGGACGGGACGAGCTGGACGCAGGTGGGCACGGGGACGGCCCCACCTTCACGCTACGAGCAGGGCATGGTCACGCTCAACGCGGAGATCGTGGTGTTCGGAGGCTTCAGCGGCACGACAGGGGCGCTCGGCGACACGTGGACGTGGAACGGCACGAGCTGGGCGCAAGTCAACGCCGCTGGGCCCGCCGCGCGGGGCGGTCACGCGATGGCGACCGTCGACGGGGCGGCCGTCGTGTTCGGGGGCTACACCTCCACTGTCACGTACGGAGACACCTGGACCTTCGATGGCAGCACGTGGACGCAAGCGACCGCGTCGCCCGCTCCGAGCGCGCGCATCGCCGCGCGGATGGCGTCGTTCTGAAGCGAGCATCCCTCCAGAGCGGCGAGGTGAGGCTGGGCGAAGTCACTGTGACCCGTCAGTCACACGCATGGCCACCCTGATGTCGATCGCGCCCCGATTCGCACGATTCGTCGGCATCTCCCTTGGCACGAAGCGTGCGATCGAGCGCCGAACCTCGAGTCAACACTGCGCGCTTCGCGTGCGTTCGGAAGGAATCTCCCATGAAGAAGATGCTGATGATGCTGGGCCTTGTCGCGATGACGGCGTGCGCCAGCAAGTCCGGCGGCAGCGTGCCCGTGATCTCCGACCTGACGGTGACCACGCCTGTCGCCGCAGGCTCGACGACGCTCAGCGGCAGCCTCCAGGTGACGGACCCCTCGGGCCTCGCCGGCCTCACGCTCAACATCACCCTGTCCGGAGGCGGGACCTCCTCGACGCTCAGCCAGGCGGTCGAGAACGCCACGTCGAGCGTGACCACGGCGACGGTTCCCGTCACGATCATTCTCGAGGGAGCACCTCCCGCCGGCACGTACCAAGTCACCGTCACGGCCGACGAGGGCGGCGGCGACAGCAACTCGCTGTCGGCGACGCTGACCATTCAGTAGCGCTGCCCCCTCGACGACGCCCCGCGCGCGCTGGGGCCGGTGATAGCCTCGCGACGTATGCACGATTCGCCTTTCGCGCCCGGTCATCGAGTCGTCGTGAGCGCCCTCGGGGAGACGCCGCTCGACGCCATCGAGCATCACCTGTCGCTCGAGCCGATGAGCGCGCCCGACACGTCGACTCTCGGACCGCGCGACGTCTTGATCGCGATCAAGAGCGCGTCGGTCGGATGGGTCGATCTCCTGATGACGAGCGGGCAATACCAGCACGCGGCCCCACCTCCGTACTGCCCCGGTCTCGAGTACGCGGGGGTCGTCGCATGGAAGGGGGCGGAGGCGGGTGACCACCTGAAGCTCGGCGACGGCGTCCTCGTCGACGGCTTTCTGGCCGGACCGCGATCGTCGGGGCTCTACCGATCCTACGGTGGGTTCGCGTCCTATGCGGTCGCGCCGTCCCAAGCCGTCCACCGCATCCCGAAGCCGCTCTCGTTCGACCAGGCGTGCAACCTCCTCGGAAACTACGAGACCGCCTACCACTGCCTCGTCACGCGCGGTCGCCTGCAGCCGAAGGAGACCGTGCTCATCCACGGCGCATCGGGGTCCACCGGGCTCGCCGCGGTGCACGTCGCGAAGCTCGTCGGCGCGAAGGTGATCGCCACCGGGCGGTCGGAAGCGAAGCTCGCCGTCGTCCGCGAGCAGGGCGCCGATCATACGATCTCCTGCAGACCCGAGCCGACGGCAGGAGAGACTGCCACCAGCACCGTCGCTCCGTTTCGCGACGCCGTGAAGGAGCTCACCGGCGGGCGCGGAGTCGACGTCGTGTACGACGGCGTCGGCGGCGACATCTCCCTCGAGAGCCTGCGCTGCGTGACCTTCGGCGCGCGCTACCTCGTCGTCGGCTGGGCAGCGACGCCGTTCGTCTCGCGCGGCAAGGGCCAGCGCGGCGCGCCGAACGCCAACGTGCTGCCGACGAACCTCATCATGATGAAGGGGCTCGACGTCCTCGGATGCCCGACGGTGATCGCGACGACGCACTCGCCGGAGCTTCGACCGCCGCGGCTCGCGCAGATCCTCGCGTGGGCGGAAGACGGGAAGATCCGCCCGCACGTCTCGCATGTGTTCCCGCTCGCGAGCTTCAAGGAGGCGATGCGGGCGAAGTGGAGCGGCGAGGTCATCGGCGGCGCCGTCCTCCATCCCTAGGGCTACTGGGGGTTCGGGACGTCCTCGACGGGAGCGCTGGCGGTGAGCCACGCGATCGTGTCCGCTCCCGTGCACTCCACCATGTTCGACTTCGACGCTCGCAGCAGGGCGATGTGGTTCGAGCCGGTCTGGCTGCAGGCCGCGGTGTACGCCTGCACTCCGCCGCCCCCGGCGAGACGATAGAGCCCGCCCATCGAGCGCGGGTTCGTGCCCGCCATCGCATACACGCTCATCGCCGACGGGTGGCTCGCCGACGGTAACGCCACGACGAGGTCGTTGCCGACCCACTCGCCGTTCGGGTACGAGTTGAACGTGATGGTCGACGTGCTCCCGATGTGCGCGTTGGCCGCGCTGCTGACCGACGCGCTCTGACCGTTCGCCATCGGACGCCAGAGAGGCGCCCCGCAGGTCGTCGCGCTGTTGATGCACGCCGCCTCGGACAACGCTCCGGTGCCCGTGAAGAACGCGTCGACCTCGGTCTCGTCGATGCAGAGCTCGCTCCACGCGTCCGAGCCGATCGGCGCGCCGCGGCAGTCCATCGAGTACTTCCGGCTGACCAGCGACGCAGCGGCGTTGGCCGTCGTCGACGCGGGGGCCGACGTGGAGGCGCCGAGCGCGTTGACCCACTGCGTTCGATTGAAATCGGCGTCCCACCCGTAGGCCGCGAAGTAGATGTCCGGGTCGCCGCTCCACGCAAGATCCGCGGCGACCGCGGCCGACGACGTGCGGAGGTCGGAGAGCCCAGGGTCGATCGGCCCCGAGTTCGACAGAACCGCGGCCTTGATGCCCTCGAGCGCGAGCGTGTCGAGGACCGACGTGCTCCCGCTCACCGTGTAGCTCCACTCGGCCTCGCCGCTCACGAGGGAGTAGCCCTGCTCTGCCGACCACACCTTCAGCGGCTCGTTGATGTCCGCCTCCACCGACCCGCCGTGCGGGGACGAGAGCGTCTGGAGCGAGAGGACGCGCAGCGTCCCGGCGGACTTCATCGCGGGGTAGTCGCTCACGAGGAAGTTCACGAGATCGAGCCCGCCCTTGCTGTGGCCGACGAGGTGGACGTCCGCGGTGCCGTAGTCGTGCACGAGCCTCGCGAGGCGCTGCTGGATCCTGCCGACGTCCTGGACCACAGATCCGTTGCAGCCCGCGCCCTTGTCGGCGAGCCCGACGAAGCTCACGTTCATGTCCGCGATGAAGCCGGCGCTCGTGAGGAACGGCGCGTAGCTCTGCCAGCAGTTCGCCTGGTCGTCGTTGATGCCGTGGACGAGGACGACCGGAGCCTCGGCGAAGAAGTCGACGGTCGCGGAGGTGAGCGTCGCGTTCGCCGCGGCCGCCCCCGGGTTGCAGCCGAGCGCGCTGACGACGAGCTTGAACGCGTTCGCTCCCGTGCTCCCCATCGACGGAGCCAGAGCGAGCTGCTCGGTCGGGAAGTAGACCCGCACCTTGCTCGCCGGGCCGCTCGGTGCGGCCGGCACGACGACAGGATGGCCTGCGCTGGCGCCTGTGGCTGCGTCCGGGTCGTAGGAGAGCACGGGCTTCCAGCCGTTCCCGGTCTGGAGGTTCTGGACCATCAGCTGCAGCGCGATCCCCTCGGTGTTCGCCACCTCGAAGATCATCTCGGTGTATTTCCCGAGCCGGTGCAGCTTCACGTAGTCGCCGAGCGAACGGCCACCACCCCCGGTCTGCGAGAACGCCCCGATGTAGCGCGGGATGGGGAGCGAGAACGACCCGCCGAGCGTGGCCCCCACGGTGAGCGCGCTGCGCGCCGTCGAGAGCATCCCGCTGTACGTGTACGCGACCTCTCCACGCGCCAGCGCCGCGCCGTCGCTCGACGGAGCCACCGCGCTCGCTTGCTTGAACGACGTGCCCCCGGAGGTGAACGCGACGACTGCGCCGCTCGTGACCGCCACCGGCGCCGGAGCCGTCGAGGTCAGCGACGTCGCTCCCCCCTCGCCACCGACGGTGAGGCAGCCAGCGTCCCCCTCGGTGAGGCCGACGCCGCCGTCGCCCGACGATCCGCCGAGCGACACGCCGCCGAGCGTGTGGAGCTCGTCTGCCGAGCTCGGTGTCGCCGCGACCCCCTCGCTCGTCACGCTGAACGGCAGCGCCGAGATCCGGCCGCTCACGTCGTCGATGAGCGCCAGCGTCGTGCTCGTCGCGTCGACGGTGTACGTGCCGTGCTCGAGGCATTGCGAGCCCGACCCGAACGCGCACGGGCTCCGCCACAGCGAGTAGCGGACGCCGTCGACGAACGTCATCTCGGAGACCGACCCTCCGCTCGCGACGTACCGACCGTCGAGGACGGCGGGCGCGGGCGCGGGCTGCGCGCTCGAGGATGAGCAGCCTTCGTCGACGGCAGCGACGCCGACGACGAGCGCGACGAAGAGGACGGCCCGTCGCGCGCCCAGCATCGCCCGCCTCCGCGCCTTCATCTCGTGACCATCCCATCAAGGATGTGGGAAGCTCTCTCTATTAGCCAGCAATCGATCGGCCTCGACGTGGACCACGCGGGTGGGGGTCTGTAGTCTTCCGCATGGGCTCTCGCCGCCGTCGTCGACCGAGGCCGCGTCAACTTCAAAACAGGTAACGTCAGGTGACCATGACCTCATCTCCCCTCGCCGCACTCCTGCTCGTGACGGCCCTCGCGGCCTGCGGCAGCAGCACCTCAAGCAACCCCGCAGCGTTCGAGGGCACCTGGGCGTGCTCGGGCATGTCGGTGACGACAATCGGGGCCACGTCGCACACGGCGGCAAGCACCAGCACGCTCACGATCGCGGCGAACGCCACCGGCGGGATCAGCCTCGTCTCCACGTCCAGCACGACCTGCACCCTGACGATGACGATCGCCGGCGACGTCGCGACCGCCGTGGCGGGGCAGTCTTGCTCGTTCGGCACCGGCGTCACGGGGTCCTTCACGACGGCGACGTTCACCGTGTCAGGCACCAGCGCGATGACCGACGCCACCGTGGCGCTGACGACGACGGAGGGGGCCACCTCCACCTCGGGGTCGCTGACCTCCTCCGCGACCTGCACCGAGACTCCGGGCGCGACCACTCACTGAGCCAGTTTTCTGCGCGCACCTCGCCGGCTGGCCGAGCTGCGTCTTGGCACCTCACGCCTCGCCCTGCCTTGTGGTAGCTTGCGCGCCCCACCTTTTGCGCAGCGCTCAACCAGTGCCGGCGCAGTGAGAGCCCCATGACGCAATCGAGCAGCCTCCCCGGACAGAAACCGCAATCCAACGGTCCGCCCAGCAACGCGGCCGGCCCCGGCATCAGCCTCACCGGCGGCGCCGCCATCCTGGCGCCCATCTCGGCGTTCCCGAACGGCGTCCCGAACAACGCGCTCGTCCTCATCCCGCTCGGCGCCAACGGCGCGCCCATCGAGAAGCAGATCGTCGACGGGCCGGTCGCGCTGAAGCAGGAAGAGGTCTGGAAGCTCCTCGGCTTCAACGGGCCCGCGGTGCAGGTGCAGGACGACCAGGGGCGCCCGATCATGATCGGCCTCGATGATCTCCTCTCCGGGCTCGAGAAGCACGCCAACGACGCTCCCGACGACGTCCTCCGTCAGCGCATCTTCGCGCAGGAGCTGCTCAAGCACGGCCGCCACGCGAAGGCGGAGACGGTCCTCGCGAAGATCGTCGCGCGCGGCGGCGACGGGGAAGACTGGCTCACGCTCGGCATCACCCAGCTCGCGCAGGACAAGCTCGACAAGGCCGAGGGCACGCTGAAGGGCGCGCAGAACCTCCTCAAGGAGAGCCCCTTCCCGTCGCTGCACCTCGCGAAGCTCTACAAGGCGAAGAAGGACCTCAAGGCGGAGCGAGAGAGCGTCGAGCGCGCCCTGCAGACCGATGCGACCTCCATCGATGCGTGGGCGTACCTCACGAACACGATCAAGGAGCAGGACGGCGAGGAGGCGGCCATCAAGAAGATCGAGGAGCTCGCGAGCGCGCCGGTGAACGCGAAGACGGCCGCTCCGTACATCGCGCTCCAGGGCTTCTTCGCGACGGACGAGAAGACCCGCGACAAGGCGGTCGGCTTCGCGAAGAAGGCGGTCGAGCGCAGCCCGCAGGACCCGCTCGCGCTCCTCTGCCTGTCGGCGCTCTACGGCCAGACGGGGCAGATCGGCGAGGCCATCAAGCTCCTCGCGCCGCAGGAAGCGCTGATGCTCAAGGACGTGCGCCTCGCCCACAACTACTTCCAGGCGCTCTTCCAGGCGCGTGACATGGCGCGCATCACGGCGCTGCTCAACAAGCTCGCGACGTCCCCCGTCCGCGAGGTGAAGCAGTTCGCCATCGACAGCTCCCGCGCCGTGCAGCAGGTGCTCGCCCAGCAGCAGGCGGCGCTCGCCCAGGCCCAGCAGCAAGCGCGGTAGGTTCCTCTCTCTCTCTCCTGCTGGCGCTCGCCCGCCATCGCGCTCATCGAAGCGGTGGCGGCGACGAGACGTTGCGGTAACTTCCCGCCATGGCTTTCTTCGCACGTACGCTCCTCTTCTCCGTGCTCGGCGCCTCCGCCGTCGTCGGTTGCGGAGGCAAGACGGTTCTACTGCTGGGCGATGTCGACGCTTCGGTCGAGGCCGACGCCGCGACGCCGGTGCGCGACACGGGCGTTCCGATCCCCGACGGGCGCATCATCATCACGCCTCCGGGCTCGTGCCCCGATCCGTCGACGGTCACGCCGGACAGCTCCTGCGACGCCGCAGGTGAGATTTGCGCTGGCTTCCGCTGCGACGGCACCGTCCCGACGAGCTGCATCTGCAGCTCAGGCCTCTGGAGCTGCGACGGCACGTGCCTCCTGATGATCGCCGATGCAGCGCTCCCCCCGTCGTGCCCGGACCCGGGCTCCCTCGTCGCGGGGAGCGCCTGCTCCGGCGACCTGACGTGCCCGCAGAACGCTTGCGACGGCGGTGAAACCAACACCTGCACGTGCATGGGTGGCCTGTGGGCCTGCCAAGGCTTGAGCTGCGGTCAGCCCCCGCCGCCCGAGGACTGCGCGCCCAGCAAGGACTGTTTCGAGGAAGGGGAGACGTGCACCGAGCTCGGTGGGGGCGGTCCGTGCGGCAGCAACCCGGTGCTCATCTGCACCGATGATTTCTGGCGGCTGCAATCGTACTCATGCACGGGGAACGCAGGCTGCGGCACCGCCGGGGGCGACTGCTCCGAGAGCTGCCAGTGCACCAACGGCACGATGGTCTGCACCGGAGACTGCGACGGCGGCCTACCGCCGTAGCCGCGGCACCGCACCCACGGCGAAGCGCTTCCGGAGCCGCAGCAGCGGCCGCTCGATCCAGACGTACGAGAGGCTCGCCGCACCGACGGTCACCGGCAGCACCAGCGCGAACACCGAGCCCGGAGTGGAGAGCGCGTCGGGGAGCACACGGCGCGCGCCCGTGATGAGCGCGACGTGGAAGAGGTACATGCCGTAGCTGACGGTGCCGACCCAGCGGACCGGTCGTGCGTCGGTGAGCCACGCGACGCCGTGGTCCAGCCGGACAGCGCAGGCACCGACGAGCAAGGTCATCACCCCCTGCGCCAGCCAGAGCGGCACGCCGTCCATCCCGCCGCACGCGAAGAGCGCGACGAACAGCACGAGCGCGCTCCCTCGAGCCCCCAGGAGTCTGCCGACGACGGCGAACCCGAGCGGCGCGTGCAGGACGACCGCGAGCAACGCACCCATGCAGATGGGCGACGCGATGCTCCCCGCGACGCGACGCGCGAGGCTTCCAGGCGCGAGCGCTTCGGTCCACAGCCCGTGCTCCACCCCCTGGTCGAGCGCGAGCAGCGTCAGCGACACGAGCATCGGCAAGAGCCATCCCACCCTCCCGCGCCGTACGCCCACGACCCACGGCCACACCGTGTAGAACTGCTCCTCCGCCGCGAGCGACCACGCGAACGCGAAGCTCACCGGATGGGCGACGGCGAAGTCGACGAACCAGTTGGTGGTGTACGTCGCGAAGAACGGCAGGCTGCGGAGGAAGTGAGCCCGCTGCTCTCCGTGAGGCATGAAGAAGCCTGCGTTGACCGCGTAGAGCAGGAGGACGCCGTAGTAGAGCGGGAAGATGCGCAGCGCCCTCCGCGCGTAGAAGGCGCCCGCAGCGACGCGGCCGGTCGCGTCACGCTCGCGGAGGAGGAGCGTCGTGATGAGGAAGCCGCTGATGGCGAAGAAGAGGTCGACGCCGAGCGGACCTCTCCCGAGGATCCCCGCGAGCGGGCCGGTGGTGCAGTGGTGCCAGAAGACAGGGACGATCGCGAGGCAGCGGAGACCGTCGAGCGACGGGAACCTCGTCGTCGCGAGGTAGCGTCCGTGGTCAGGCGGATCACGCGGCGCGGAGCTCTCGAGCATCTTCGAGCAGGGTCACTGCTCCCGTTGCGGCTCCGCATCAACCACGTCCACGCTCTGCTTCTCGTGTACCCTGCTCGGCCCGATGGACGGACACCGCTCAGACACCGCCTCCGTCAGGCGCGCGGAGCGGGGCGACGTCGATCGCCTCCTCGAGATTCACGTCGCGGCCTTCCCCGATCCGCGCCCCATCGAGGTGCGCCGCCGCGTGTTCCTCCACAACCGCCTCGGCGGCCTCGAGCACCTCCGCGTCGCGCACCGCGGAGACGAGCTCGTGGGGCACGCGTTCTCCTTCCCCATCGGCGCATGGTTCGGCGGCAGGGAGGTGCACGGCCGAGCGATCGCGAGCGTCGGCGTCGCCGTCGAGTGCCGCGGCCAGGGCGTCGCTCGCGCCCTCCTCGACGGGATCCACGCGGAGGCGCTCGAACGCGGCGACGCGTACACCCTCCTCTATCCGTTCCGGCAAGGGTTCTACGCGCGCCTCGGCTATGCCTCGACCTCGAGGCACCGCGTGCTGACGGTGAGCCCGCGTGCGATCCCACGCGAGTGGGCCGACGCAGCGCCCGGCGTCGTGCGACGCGCTGCCGGTCATGATCGCTCGGAGATCACGCGCGTGTACCGCGAGGCCGCGCGCGTGGGGACGGGGTTCATCGAGCGACCGGACCGGTCGTGGGAGCACGATCTGCTCGAGGAGCGGCACCACTGGCTCGTGCTCGAACAGAGCGGCGTCCTGAAAGGCTACCTCAGCCTGCGCCTCCTCCAGACCGAGCCTCACGCACGCGTGCGCGCAGACGTTCGCGAGGTCGTGGCGGCGGACGACTCGGTGCGACGTCGCCTCTTCGCAGCGCTCGCGGCCCTCGGCGACCAGGTCGGAGACGTGACCTTCGCGATGGCCGACGACGACCCGCTCGACTGGGCGTTCGTCGACGGAGACCGAGACCGAGGCGGGACGAAGGAGGTCGAGCACGCGCAGGGAGTGACCTGTACCGGCCCGATGATCCGTCTCGTCTCTGCAAAGACGGCGCTGCTCGCGCGCGGCTACCGCAACGAAGGCTCCGTGGACCTCGCGATCGACCACGAGCCGGCATTCACGCTCGAGGTCTCCGCGGGGGTCGCGCATCTCGCAGCGCAGCCCTCGGGACGCGTGCTCCAGGTCTCCTCGCAGGCCCTCGCATCCATCGCGTTCGGCGGCCTCGCGGTCGAAGACGCGGCGCGACTGGGCTGGCTCGGGGCGTCGAACGCGGACGCAGTGACCGAGGCGTCGAGGCTCTTCCGCAGCCGCGCGTTCTTCTCGCTCGACGGCTTCTGACCGACATGCCCGCGCCTCGCTCGCTCCCACCCGCACCGATGCCCGACCCTCACGCCGAGGCGGAGGAGCGCGGCTCGCGCGTGATGCGGTTCGGGGCGGCGGTGTCGGCGGTCGTCCTCTCCTCCGTCATCGCCACGATGCCTGCGGCCGTACGCATCGCGCCCGCGGTCGTCGGTTCGTGCGGCGCGACCGCCGTCTGGCTCGCCCTCCTGGCGCTCGCCTTCGTCCCGCTCGCGATCGCCACCGTCACGTTGCGGCACGCCCTCGCCGCGATGCGGCTCTTCGACACGAGCGCGATCGCGGCAGGGGTCGCCACGGCCGTCGTCTGGGGCGTGACCACCTTCCTCGGGCTCGCGGGGCTCGGCGCGATGCTGCGTGCGACGACACACCATCACGGCCTCGGAGGCGTGACCTTCGCCGGCGTCGGCCTCACCTTCGCGGCGATCGTCGCGATCTTCGCCAGGCGCTTCGTGGACGTATGCCTCGCCGCCTCGCCCGCGCTCCGCTGGCTCGCCATCGGCGTGACGAGCGTCGGGATGGGCGTCCTGCTCGCCTCCTTCGCGCGGCACGTGGGCCACAGCGACGGAGTGACGGTCTTCGCCGTCGATCTCGTCGCGTTCCTGTTCGCTGCGGCGTTCGGAGCCGGCGCCTTCCCCTATCGCAGCCGTCCGTTCGCGGCCCTCGCCTTCTCCGGTCCGCCGCTCGCGGTCGTCGTGCTCGTCCTTGGGCTCGGCACGCTTCGAAGCTCGGCGCCTCTCCGCACGGCGATCGCCGAGGACGCCCCCGTGCTGGCGGCGGCGATGGGCGCTTCTCGGATGACGGTCGGGATGTCGCCGGGCATCGCGCCTGGCACCGCGCCCGGCATGGCGCCGGACGGAGCGGCCACCAGCTCAGCGCATTGACGGACCTCTGCCGGTCCTTATGTTGCGAGCGCCATGTACGAACGAACCTCTCTCGCCGGCGCTCGAGCTATTCCCGGTGAATCCGTCGCGCCCTCGGCCACGCTGCCGTACCTCCGCAAGGTCTACGGCCTCTTCACGGGCGGCGTCATGTCGGCGATCGCCGGCGGGCTCCTCGCGCTCTACGCAGGCGTCCCCGTCGAGGCGCACACGGCTGCGGGCACCGTCGCGATCCCTCCGCTCGTCGCGTTCGTCACGACTCACTACATCGTCGCGATGGTCCTCTACTTCGGCGCCTTCTTCGTCGCGTCGTCGATGCGCCGCACGCCTGGGCTCAACGTCGTCGCCCTCGCCGGTTACACGTTCGTCACCGGCCTGTTCGTCGCCCCGAGCATCTTCTTCGCGCAGGCGATGGCGAGCCACGGCGCGACGCTCGATCCCTCGCCGGTCCGTGACGCGTTCCTCCTCACGGGCGCGTCGTTCACCGGGCTGACCAGCTACGTGCTCATCTCGAAGAAGGACTTCTCCTTCCTCGGCGCGTCGCTCTCGATGGGGCTCTGGGTCGTCCTCGGAGCGATGCTGCTCAGCATCTTCGTCCACTCGGCCGCGCTCTCGCTGGCCATCGCGAGCGTTGGCGTCCTCCTCTTCTCCGGGTACATTCTCTACGATACCTCCCGCATCCTCCGCGACCCCGTGGAAGACGCGGTGTCTGCCGCGCTCCGGTTGTTCCTCGACGTCGTCAATCTGTTCCTCTTCCTCCTCCGCATCCTCTCGTCCAGCCGTTCACGCTGACGTTCTGCCCGTCCCTGCCCCGCCTGCCCCGCCTGCCCCGCTTGCCCCGCTTGCGTACGCTACCGAAACTCAGCCTGGCGCTCGGCGCTTCGCTCGGGCTTGCCTCGACGGCGGGGCACGTCGCGCGCGCGGACACCGCGGCGGCCGTGGTCCACGTCGAAGACAACCAGCACGGTCTGGTCGTCCTCGGCCTCGGCAACACCGTCGACGTCGCCTGGCCGCTCGCCCGGTCGGTCTACGCCGATGCCGCGCTGCGCCCCACGATGCTCGACGAAGCGCACGCGCGCGTGCTCGTCGGCGAGCCGCCGCGCGACGGGGCTGACGCCGCAGCGGCGGAGCTGAGGGATCTGGCGGACACTCGAGGCGCGATCCACGGCGACGACGCCGCCTCACGACGCTTGCTCGAGTCGATCGCGCTCGCGCTCCACGTGAAGGGGATCGTCGTCGTCGAGGCAGGCGCGACGCCGACCGCCCGCCCCTCGGCGCGTGTGTTCGTGACGACCGCGAGCGCGTACGACCCGGTGCACTACGACCCCGATCCGGCCGCGCCCGTCACCTGGGGCAACGGGTCGTCGACCGCTGCGTGGGGAGGAGCCGTGCAGGCGCTCCGTCGCGGCTTCGGCGAGGTCCCGCCGCCGGCGCCCCCCGCACCCCCTCCGCCCGTCGTCACGCCGCCCCCCGCACCGACGCCGGAACAAGGGATATCCGCCCTCGCGCTGCACCCGGTCCCGAGCGCGCCGGCGAAGAACGGGAAGAGCGAGTCGCGCGCGTTCTACCAGTCGCCGTGGTTCTGGGCGGCCGCAGGAGCCGCGGTGTTCGCCGCAGGCGCGATCTATCTCGCGACGCGCGCCGACTCGACGGACAACATCCAGCTGCAGGTGCAGGTGCCGAAATGACCGCTCTTCGGCGCTTGCTGACGTTCGGCCTCCTCTTGCTCTCCCTCTGCCTCCCGCGCTTCGCGCACGCGGCCGACGGCGCGTCTCCCATCGCTCCGGATGTCCCCCTCATCGCCCACGGCGATCCCATCGTGCTCCCCCCGGTCCCTGCGTCGTACGAGGTGCAGCGCCTCGGCTGGTGGACGATCGAGTATCCCGCGGCGGTCCGCGATCGGGTCCGTCCGATCATCGAGAAGGCCGACGAGTGGAAGGCGCAGCTCGTCAGGGACTTCGGCCAGGAGGTCCTGGCACAGCCGATCGACGTTCGCATCGCTCGCACGTGGGAGGACATGACGACGCTCGTGCCGCGCGAGCTCGGCGTGATCCCCTACGCGTCGGGCGAGACGTACATGCCGACGCGCCTCGTGCTCGTGTCTCTGACGGAGCCGTCGGGCGGCGCGTCGACCGACGTCGAGACGGTGTTCCACCACGAGCTGTCGCACGTCGCGCTGTACGACGCGCTCGCCGGTCGCCACGTCCCGCTCTGGTTCAACGAGGGGCTCGCGATTCACGAGTCGGGGGAGCACCCGGTGCAGCGAATGAAGGAGCTCTGGGACGCGACGCTGTTCCGTCAGCTGCTGCCGCTCTCGGATCTCGACCGCGGCTTCCCGCAGCGGCAGGACGAGGTGAACATCGCGTACGCGGAGTCGGCCGACGTCGTTCGCTTCCTGCTCCGCGGGAAGGATCACCTGCGCTTCGTGAGCCTGCTCGAGCGCGTGCGCGACGGAGCTCCGTTCGATCATGCGCTGGCGGACGCGTACGGGACGGACGTCCGCAAGCTCGAGTACCAGTGGCGCGAGGAGTGCGCGAAGCGGAACACGTTCGCGCCGATGCTGGCGAGCGGGTCGTTCGTCTGGGTGCTCGCGTTCGGCGCGCTGGTGCTCGGCTACCGTCGTCGCCGCCGCGACACGCAGGCGACGCTGGCTCGCTGGGAGAAGGAAGAGCGGCTGGAGGCGGAGGCGCTCAAGGCCGCGACGGTCGTGGAGGACGAGTCGCCGTTCACCGATCCGGCGCGTGTTCTCGCGGGGCTTCCGAAGATCGAGCATGACGGCGGGTGGCATACGCTTCATTGAGCGCGACGGAAGCGGGCACCATCCTGCGGCCGGGGAAGGGCGCGACGGAAGCGGGCACCATCCTCCGGCCGGAGCGGGGCCCGCGTTTAACTAGCCGGCCTCCGGACGGCGCCCGCTTCCGTCGCTTGGGGCATTTGGGGGAGAGGGCGCTCTCGCCGGGGA
>Ga0302279_10000381_pt1 | contig 64440 bp, 59 predicted proteins | sample III_Bog_N3_3_FD_194541 | JGI IMG/M metagenome (GOLD analysis project Ga0302279, IMG submission 194541) | Peat permafrost microbial communities from Stordalen Mire near Abisko, Sweden - III_Bog_N3_3 | ecosystem: Environmental > Terrestrial > Soil > Wetlands > Peat | place: Sweden: Abisko... | reverse complement strand
CCGGCTGAAGACGCGCCATGCCGTGCAGGTCTACGACTTCGGCGTGACGGAAGGCGGGCTCCCTTACATCGTCATGGAGTACCTCGAGGGCAAGTCGCTCTCCGATCTCCTCATGGAGAGAGGCCCCCTCACGGGACGCGAGGTGGGGATCATCATCGGCCAGGCTTCCCACGCCCTCGAGAAGGCCCACGCCGCGGGCATCGTTCACCGCGACCTCAAGCCGGACAACATCTTCCTCGCCACCAACGCGGACGACGTCACTCCGGAGTTTCCCTATTCGGTCAAGCTGGTCGACTTCGGCATCGCGAAGATCGTCCAGGACCAGACGATGCACGTCGGCGCCGGCGCGGGGGCGCCGATGGGCGGGCCCACGCAGGAGGGTGCGGTCGTCGGCACGCCGAACTTCATGAGCCCCGAGCAGCTCACGGTCGGCGGCGCGCCCAACGCGCACACGGACATCTGGTCTCTTGGGGCATGCGCGTTCACCGCGATGACCGCGCGCATTCCGTTCGAGGGAGAGGTCCTCGGCGACATCGTGCTCAAGGTTTGCGTGGCGCCCCTGCCCGTGCCCTCGCAGCTCAACGCCCAGACACCGTCGGGATTCGACGCGTGGTTCGCCCGCGCGTGCAACCGCGATCCCGAGAAGCGCTTCACGACCGCGCAGGAGGCCGGGGAAGCGATCGAGATCGTATGCGGCATCACGAGCCGGCCGAGCAACCAGTCGATCCCGGACGTCGTGGAGGTGCAGTACCAGCTGAAGCCGCGCGGCCCGGAGTTCAGCAGCGACGACATCGAGGTGCCTACCGGCATGTCGCCACGAACGGCGCTCCTCGCGGGCCTCGTGCTCGGGCTGACCCTCATGGTCGGCGCGGTGGGGGCGATCGCGTGGCGCTCCGGCGTCCTCGATACGGATGCGCCGGCCCTGAGCTCGAGCACCATCGTGGCCGACGCGCCGCTGCCCAGCACGGCGACGACCGCGGGAAAGCCACCTTCTGCAGCGGCCGACGCAGGCGGCGCGGACGCCGGCAAGGGCCACTGAGGGCTCGCCTCGTCCGCTGCCGGACCCTTGGCGGCCCGACCTCGCTGGCTCGTCCGCGGGATGGAACCACCTGAGGCACAGATGTAGGCAACGGGGCAACAAAAAGTTTGTCCTTTTTCAAGAGCGGGTTAGCTTTGGATAAGAGGCTCAGGCAGGCCTCAATTCTGGGAGGGCGATGGCCGACGCAAGCGCTGTAGGGTCCGAGCGAGTGGGCAGACGCGGGCACGTGCGGGGTCGCCCCAACGCTCGTCCAAATGCACCGCGCTTCGTCAACAGAATCCCGGCGCGGTTGCCGCCCGTCGGGTTCTCTCTGGGCTCCCGAACGACGCGTACGTCGAACCGGGCGCCCAGCGGGAGCCCGAGCCCCGGACGTAGCAAGCCCGGGCGTAGTGGAAGGGCTGGCGCAGTAGCGGCCAACCCTTCGCACACGCTCGTCACCACAACAGACGTTGGGGCCTGGCGTCCCAGCGTAGCTTCGGGGGAGGCCGCTCCTCCGAAGGAAGCAGGGGAACGGATGAAGCGTCTCACCGTCAGGAGTCTCGAGGGGGTTTCTCTGGAGGAGGCCCTCGCGTATCTCGACGTAGCCAACGGCGACGAGCTCGCCGCGGCGTTCACCTTGGCCCAGGACCGCAACCGGCTGGATGGCACGAACGCCGTGCCGGACGAGGCGGAGATCCATCACGCCCTCTTCCTCCTGCGGCGCGCCCGCAACCTCGACGCGCCGAGCTTCGACCTGATGCGCGTGCAGCTTCGCAGGCACGTCGCCGCCTGACGGGCGGCCGCGAGGCCCTTCATCTCGCCGGATCCTCCAGCTCGAGCCAGCGCACCATCGCGCTGCCCGCGTGCTGGGCGTAGTCGATGCGCAGCTCTAGATCGACCTCGCTCCCGGGCATCGCCCCGTAGACGGCGTCCGGATCCGCAAAGAGCTCGGCCGGTCCCGGCGCGAGCTGACGACGCACGAGGAGCGCGAGGGACCGGCGAAGCTGACGGTCGAGCGCGTCCGCCTCCCGCGTGGCCTCCGGTCCCTTCGTCCTCAGCAGCGCGAGCGTCGCAGCCCCGGCTTCGCATCGACTGGCCACGGGCGTGAGGCGCGGCGTCATGACCGGTCCGACCCCGTACGCTCCGTCGTCGTCGTACGCGGAGTCTCCTGCCCGCCCCTGCATGGCGCGGCCGTAGCGCTGCCACCGCACGCAGAAGTCCACCGCGCCGGCATCCGGCAGGGGCAGATCGGCCGCGGCCTGACAGGTCCAGTGCTCTTCGCCGAAGTAGTACCTGTCTCCGAAGAAGCTCCAGGCGGGGCCGACGAGGTGCGCGAGCCCGCGGCGAGCCGCGGCGAGGTCCGCGGCGTCGCGTGTGACCCGGTAGGCGCGCGCGAGCGCGAGCGTCGCTTCGCCCGAGTAGTAGAGGTACTGCACGTCCACCGGACGCCCTGCGGCCCGGTCGTACTCGTGCATGAACTCGCCGTCGGCCCTCTGCGACGCGCGAAGGAAGCGGGCGACGTCCCTGACGAGCGGCTCGTAGGTCGGGTCGAGCCCCGTGCGGACGATCTCGACGAAGGCGATGAGCGCGAGCGCGCTCGACCCGAGCTCGACCCTGTCTTCCTTGCCGATGCAGGCAGCGTCACCGCACGCGGACACGGCGGAGGCTCGCATGAGGGAGGCCGCGCGCAAGCACGCCATCGCGATCGCGGGCTCGTGGGAGACCGCCGCGGCCTGCGCGAGGAAGTAGGTCGTCCCCGCGTGGCGGGGCCAGTCGTAGCCGGGCAACGTACGGTTCGTCGTAGCGTCGACGAGGTAACGGTAGTGGCCATCGTCCTCTATCCCACGCGCGAGGTAGCGCGCGAGATCGAGCATCGCCCCGCGGACGACGGGGGCGGAGAGCGACTCGGCCGTCACCTGGGAGGCCGCGCCTGGCGCGCGACCGGGCGTGCTCCGCAGAAACCGCGCCCGGCGGACCACGGCGTTCGCCTGGAGCGTGGAGACGCTGGTGTGGAGGCGCTCGGAGAGCAGGGCCCAGACGACGGCAGGGTCGACCCCCGCGTTCAGCGCGAGGCCCGAGACCCGGACGCCGTGCGGGTCGTACGCCTGCCGCGCGAGCAGGTCCGACGGGGTCACGTAGACGGTCTCGTGGCCGTAGGTCGCAACGACGCCGTCGTGCCCCGACACGAACGAGAGCGCGAACGCGAGCTCCGGTCTGACGAGGAGCGCGCTCGTGCCCGTCACCGTCTCGTGGACGAGCGTGGCGCCCTCCAGCCCTGCGGCCGCGTCGAGGGACGCGCGACGCTCCTCGCTGCTCGTGAGCACCTCGCGAGCTCGGAGCTGGCCTGCCTGCCAGACGCTCGCCACGATGGCGGACGTGCCCTGCGCCTCGAGCGACGCCCACGAGCGCACGCACGCGCAGGCTGCGACGAGACCCAGCGCATACGCGAGAAGCAAGGTCGAGAGCGCTCGCAGGCTCACGGCAGCGGCGTGCCGTGGTCCGGCTTGGTTGCAGAGGGACGGAGCCATACGAGCTGCACCGACGGCAGGAGAACGAGGTACGGCAACGCCAGCGCGGCCACGAGCGCGAGGATGACGGCCCCACCGCGGCCGATGGGCCCGTAGATGCCGCTCAGGTAGCTCGCCGACAGGGCGAGCGCGGTCACGAGCGCGAGGCCCACGGCGAGCGACAGCGCGGAGGACACGAGGGCGACCTTGTTCGCCCACCGGGCGTTGGCGAGCAAGGCGGACCCCGCCACGACGTCGAGGCCGATGAGGAGCACCGCGACCGTGTCGACAGGGAGCCATCGGTCGGGGAGGCCCGCGAACACGCCCAGAGCCAGGAGGGCGGCGCTGATCAGGTCGGCTACGCCGAACGAGACCCGGGTGAGGCGCGACATCCGAGCGAGGGTAGTTCTTCTGCGAACCCGCGGGAGAGGTTTGCGGCACGCGGGTTGCTGCCATCAGCCGATGATGCTCCATGCCCGCCACCTCGCCGGCGTGCTCGGCGCGTGCGCCACGCTGGCGTGCGGCTGCCATGGGCGAAGGTTGCAGCGCGCCGAGGCTCCTTACCTGACGAGCGCAGAGACCGCTCGCCTCGTCGACGAGCAGCTGCGGGTCGACCGAAGGCTGGCGCGGGAGCCCATCCACGCGAGCGTGGACCAGGGGGTAGCCGTCCTCCGGGGGACGGCCAGCAGCCTGCTTGCGCGCGAGCGCGCGCTCGACATCGCGAAGAACACGCTCGGGGTGCGAAGCGTGGTCGACCACATCACGATCGCCCGTTCCGACGTGCCGGACGCGGCGTTGGTGCGGGAGATACTCGATGCGCTCGGGAGGGACGCCGCGACGCGCAGCGCACGCGTCACGGTCGCCGTCCACGACGGCGCCGTCACCCTGCAGGGGGTCGCCGACTCCTGGGCACAGCGCCGCCTCGTGGCCTTCGAGGCGGAGGCCACGAAGGGCGTGACCGACGTGAACGACCTCGTCGTCGTCCAGCCCACCACGCAGCACCCGGACGCGGAGATCCTGGCGAGCGTCTCGCAACGCATTCGCTTCGACCCGTGGCTCGACGGCTATCCGATCCTCGTCACCGTTCAAGACGGCGCCGTCCGTCTGCGCGGCGAGGTCGCCACCATCGCCATGAGGGAACGGGCGGAGCGGGATGGGTGGCTCGAAGGAGTGAAGGGCGTCGACGCACGAGACATCTCTGTGACGGGCCGGCTTCGAGGCCCGGTCTTCGCACGCTCGAAGGCGAAGCCGCCGACCGACGAAGAGTGCCTGGCGGCCATCGAGGCCGCGCTCCGGGACGACCCGCGCGTCGGTGTCATGGTACCGCGGGTGTCGGTGCGCGGCGGGGTAGCCAGGCTCGAGGGCACGGTCGGCTCGATGCGCGCGCAGGGCGCGGCCGAGGAGGACGCGCGCGACACGGTCGGCATCACGGAGGTGCGCGACGACACGCAGGTGGCTCCGGTCGTCGGGATGGACGACCAGGACATCGCCCGCGCCGTACGGAAGCAGCTCGCAGACGACGTGACGACCGCGCGGGAGACGGACATCCGCGTGTCGGTCACGAAGGGAAGCGTCCTGCTCGAAGGGCACGTCAAGACGAGCTTTCAGCAGCTCGCCGCGGTCGGCGACGCCGCGGTCATCCCGGGCGTCGTCTCGGTCGAAGACCGCCTCGTGGTCGAGCAGGTCGGCGAGGATCTCGGGGCGGACGTCGAGCAAGAGCTCGCTCGCGATCCCCTCGTCGACGCCAAGCAGATCCGCGTGCAGGTCTCGGACGACCGGACGGTGACGCTCGCGGGAACCGTGAACAGCTGGACCGAGGTCCGCGCCGCCGCCTCGGACGCGATCAGCGCGGGCGCGAGGCGCGTCGTGAACCTCCTGCAGGTCCGGAACCAACCGCCCGCGATCGAGCCATGAAGGGGGTGGCAGGCTCGTCCCGCGTCCCGAGACCTACGGAAGGTCGGCATTCTTCGCGGGCTGGTCGGGCGAAAGACCCTTGCCGTAAAAGATTAAGAGATCTTAACGTACCCGTCCGACGCCGTGCCGGGCGGGAGGAGCCGGATGGGCCGCAAGTCCACGAAGAAACCGAAACCCGAGGCGAAAACGGGCCCGCCAGCCGCCACCGACCCGGCACCCGTTACCGCCGAGTCGGTGCACGAGCACCCCGAGGCCCCGGCCTCCGGCGAGGCTCCGGCGCCTGCCCACCCGCCAAGGCCCCCCGGGCGGTGGGGCCGTGTCGGGCGCAGAATCCGGACCGGGGCGCTCCTCGGCGGAGGCGGTGCCCTGGGCGTATGGGTCGGGGACGTCGTGGCTCTCTCGTCGGCCCGGGAGAACATGACGTCGGATCAGTGGCTCACGGGCCTCGGCGCCGCGCTGTTCGTGGCCCTCACGACCGCGGTGGTGGCAGGGGCGGTCCTGGGGCCTCTCCTGGCGCCTGCCGCCGGTCGCGTCGCAGAGAAGGTCCAGGCGATCCGAGGTGACGGCCCGGACGGACGCGAGAAGCTGAGCCACGGCATCGCCGCCCAGGCGCTCACGTTCGTCACGCTGGTCCCTCTGATGACCTGGGTCGCCTACCGCGCCGCGCTCGTGATCCCCGCGGAGTTCGCGCGCGCCGAGAGCATCGCCGTGGTCCTTGCCCTCTCGCACCTCGTGATCGCCGCCTCGGTGCTCCTCCTGTGGCCCGGGTGCTCCGAGCTGGCGCTTCTGTGCGTGCGCGCGGCTTCGCGGGTGTGGGGTCCGAGGCAGCTGCTCGCGCGCGCGTGGGCGCTGCCCACCCTTCTGTGCGCCATGGCGCTGGCGTGCGGCGCGCTGCTCGTTGCCCACCGCCCCGAGGCGGGGCTCTTGCCCTGGCGCCAGGCGCTCCCGCTGCCCGGCCTCGTCGTCGGCCTCGCCGGGGCCGCATACCTCGCGCGACGGAGGATCTGGATCGCCGTCGCCATCGTGGGCGTCGCGCTCGTCTACGGCGGCCTCGCGGCGGCGCGGTTGCACCCCCAGTCGACGACGGAGCGGCGGTTCGGCTTCGAGGACACGCTCAGCGGCCGCGCCGGCTACGCCCTCTGGACCAGGGCTCTCGACTTCGATCACGACGGCCAGATCAGCCTGCTTGGCGGAGGAGACTGCGCGCCGTTCGATCCGCGCCGCCACACGGGAGCGATCGACATTCCCGGCAACGGCGTCGACGAGGACTGCGACGGCGACGATCTCAGCCAGATGTCGCTCGCTCCGAGAGCGCGAAAGGACGTGGGCCAGGAGGCCCTTCCCCGCCAGCCGACGATCGTGCTCGTGACCGTCGACGGGCTGGCCGCCCGCAAGCTCCGGGCGCTCTCCGGGACGACGTCCATCATGCCGAACATCGACGATCTGGCCGCGGGCGGCGTGCTGTTCACGCGGGCCTTCTCCCAGGGGCCGTCCACGCGGCTCTCGTTCCCCTCGATCTTCACGTCGCGCTGGGACTCGCAGCTCCGGCAAGAGTACCGCCCCACGCACCCCTACCCGCTCGCGGGCGGAGAGCGCCAGCTCCAGGACATCCTTGACGAGGCCGGCTACGAGACCATCGCGGTCATCCCGAACAGCTATTTCAGCCCGCGGAAATGGCCGAGCGTGACGCGCGGCTTCGAGCGCGTCGACGCCTCCGCGATCCCCGCGGGCAAGCACAACGCGCCCCAGGTGACCGACGCCGCCCTGCAGATCCTCGCCGAGCCGACCTCCCGACCCCGCTACCTGTGGATCCACTACTACGACGCTCACACGCCGTACGGGCCGGTGCCCGGGGGCGTGTACGCGAACGAGAGCGACGAGGCGCTCTACGACGGCGAGCTCACGTACATCGACCGCGAGATCGGGCGGCTCATCGGGGCCATCAACGGCCGCCCCCAGCCCACGTACATCATTCTCACGGCAGACCACGGGACGCTGTTCGGCAACCTCATCCACCCGGGACGCCACCACCAGTACGGGGACGATCTGACGACGGCGACGATCCACGTACCGCTCATCGTCCAGGGGCCGCACATCGCTCCGCGCAAGGTCGACGGCCTCGCCTCCACGATGGACATCGTGCCGACGATCACCGACCTCTTGCGGGCACCCGAGAAGATGGACGTCGAGGGTACGAGCCTGTGGCCGGAGATCCTCCGGGGGGAGACCGACGCCAACCGCATCCTCTTCCACGAGATCTACCTCGGCGAGCGCGACTTCCAGGGCAAAGACCCGCTCGAGCAGGTCTCGGTGCGAGACAAGAGCTGGAACCTGATCCTCGATCGCGTGCACGGAAGCTACCACCTGTACGACTACACGACCGACTACGCCGAGGCGCACGACCTCTTCGAGGAGCAAGCGTCCTCGCCCCACGGGCGGCAGCTCCGATCGCTCCTCGGGGCATTCGTCGAACGATTCCACAAGCGGGCTCCGGGGACCGCGGTGCTCGCGCGACCGGCCGACGCCGTGGACATCGAGCGCTGACGCGGCGGCGCACCCGCCTGGGCGGCGCGCGCTCTCCTGCGGGCGGGCTTCGCTCAGCGCCCGTCGCCGTGCGCTTCCTCGGCGGGGTACGCGTGAACGCCAAGCTCGTCGCCGTCGAGGCCCTCGAGCTCGACCTCCCGGGTGACCCGGTGACCGCCCACGAGCTTGTCGGTGACCCACCACGCCAGAAGCCCCGCTCCACCGACCCACACGAAGTTGACGGTCACGCCAGCGAGCTGGGCCCAGAGCTGGCCCAGGCCACCGCCGGCGAACAGGCCCTTCACGGTTCCCGGTACGCCGTTGAGCCCGTCTCCGTAGCGCCCGTCGGCGAAGATGCCGACGCACAGCATTCCGAACGCGCCGCACACGCCGTGGACCGAGATCGCGCCCACGGGGTCGTCCACCTTGAGCCTGCGCTCGATGGCGAGGAAGACGGCGACGACGAGCACGCCCGCCATCGCCCCGATCACGACGGCGCCGCGCGGGGTCACGAAGGCGCATGGCGCCGTGATGGCGACGAGGCCCGCGAGCATTCCGTTGGCCATGAAGGTCGGGTCGGGCTTGCCGACGACCCGCCACGCATAGAGCATCGCCGTCACCATCGCCGCGCCGGACGCGAGCATCGTGTTCGCGGCGACGATCGAGAGCCGAAGATCGGTGCCGGCAAGGGTCGAGCCCGCGTTGAAGCCGAACCACCCGAAGGCCAGGATGATCGTGCCCACGATGGCCATGGGCACGTTGTGCCCGGGGATCGGCCGCGGCCGCCCCTTGGCGTCGAAGCGACCGTTGCGAGGGCCGATCTTCCTGCACGTCACGAACGCGAGCACGCCGCCCGTCATGTGCACGACGCTCGAGCCCGCGAAGTCGACCGTGCCGTGGCCGAGCCCGAATTCCTTGCCGAGAGTCGAGAGCCAGCCGCCGCCCCAGACCCAGTTGCCGTAGAGCGGGTAGATGAAGGCTGCGATGAAGAAAGAGAAGACCGCGAACGCCTTGAAGCGCCACCGCTCCGCGAGCGCGCCCGTCGGGATCGTGGCCGCGGTGTCCATGAACACCATCTGGAAGACGAACATCGCCACGACGCCGACATCCACCGCGTCGCCCGAGAGCGCGAAACCCGTCGCGCCGAAGAGGCCGAAGGAGTGGCCGGCGACGGTGAGCGAGACCTCGTGGTTCAGGATCTCGCTCCCGCCGAAGACCCCGATGGGCCCCATCCCTCCCATCTGGAGCGCGAAGCCCGTGGCCCAGAACGCCATCATCCCGATGCCGTAGACGGCGAGGTTCATCGCCATCGTGTGCGCGGCGTTCTTGGCGCGGGTGAGGCCCGTCTCCACCATCGCGAAGCCGGCCTGCATGAACATGACGAGGGCGGCGGCGATGATGGCCCAGGTGAGGTTGATGGCGACGCGGTGGTGGCCCACCTCGTCAGCCAGCTCGGCCAGCGTGGGATGGCCTGGGGTCACGGCGGGGACGTCGACGGCCGAGCCCGTCGTCGTGCCGACGGCGTCGGGGCCCGCCAGCGCGACGACGGGGACGAGCAGCGCCAGGAGCGCCACGAGGATCGCGATGCGTTTCATCGCGATGCATCAGACGACGGCGCAGGTTTCGAGATCGTTTCCGGGGCGTGTCGGAAGCTCGTTTCAGAACTGTCCGTACACGAAGGGCTGGGCCTTCGCGCTCGCGGCGAGGTGGATCCCGTACGCGGCCGCGGCGAGCAGGAGCCCCTGGACCGCGGCGGGCGTGCGCACGAAGAGCTCGCGCGCGCGCTCGGCCCAGGCGTTCGGCACCCAGTGGAGGACGAACCCTCCCGCGAGCACAAGGAGCACCTTCGGCGCCAGGTTCGCGTAGCCGAGCGAGTGGCGGGTGATGCGGCCCAGCACGAGCGTCGCGTGGGCGAAGCTCGGCGCGCGAAAGAAGACCCACGCGAGGCAGACGAAGTGGAACGTCGCCACGACGCAAAGTGCGCGCACGAGGAGGGTGCCCTTCTCGGCGCCGTGCGAGCGCTGCCACATCCGCGTGCCGGCGAGGCCGAGCCCATGCAGCCCGCCCCAGATGACGAAGTTCCACGACGCCCCGTGCCAGAGTCCGCCCAGGAGCATCGTGAGCATCAGGTTGCGGTACGTCTTCCAGGAGCTGCCGCGCGAGCCTCCGAGCGGGATGTACAGGTAATCGCGCAGCCACGAGCTCAAGGAGATGTGCCAGCGGTGCCAGAAGTCCTGGAGGTTCTGGGCGGTGTACGGCGCGTTGAAGTTCTCGGGCAGCCGGTAGCCGAAGAGGAGGGCGCTGCCGATGGCCACGTCGGTGTAGCCGGAGAAGTCGCAGTAGATCTGGACGGCGTAGGCGTAGACGCCGATCAAGATCTCGAGCGAGGAGAAGCGCTCCGGGTTGTCGAAGACGCGGCCGACGAGGTTGACGGAGAGCGTGTCGCCGATGGCGATCTTCTTGGCGAGCCCGGTGGCGATGAGCCAGAGGCCCCGGGCCTGCATGTCCGGGTCCGCCGGAGGATCCTCCGCGAACTGCGGGAGCATCGATCGCGGCCGCACGATCGGTCCCGCGACGAGGTGGGGGAAGAAGCAGACGAAGAGGAGGTAGTCGAGGTAGCGCTTGGCCGGCGGGAACTCGCGGCGGTAGACGTCGATCGTGTAGCTCATCGTCTCGAACGTGAAGAACGAGATGCCGAACGGAAGGACGAGCCGCAGGTGGGTCGTCTTCACGTGGACGCCGAGCGCGAGGAGCGCGGCGGCGAACGAGTCGACCGCGAAGTTGAAGTATTTGAAGACGGAGAGGACGCCCAGGTAATAGACGATCGACGTGAGCAGGAGCGCCTTGCGCAGCCGCGGGCTCTCGGTGCGCCCGAGCGCGCGACCTATCCAGAAGTCGAGCGAGCTGCCGAGGAAGATCACCGCGAGGCAGAGCACGCTCCAGCCGAAGGGCCCGAAGGGCACGTCCTGCTCGGTCGCGGCGTCCCACGTGCCGTAGAAGTAGAAGCCGTAGCTCGCGAGGACGAGGAACAGCGTGCGGGCGAGCCGCTGGCGCGCGAACAGCCAGAAGACGGCGTACGTCGCGATGAGGAAGGCGCCGTAGAGGGCGCTGTTGAAGAGCATGCCGCGGGGGCGGAGTGTACCCTAGAGCACCGAACGGGTTCTGCTCAGAAGGCGAGCTTGAGCGCGGGCTTTCCGGACGCCGGCATGCGCGAGAAGGTCTCGGCCAGGGCGGTCCGCACGTCGGTGCCGCTGCTGACGAGCGCGACGATGCCGAGCCCCAGCATCACCCCGCCGCCCAGGAGGCCGGCGACGCCGATGGTCCGGTCGCCGGAAGCCAAGGTCTGCCGCATCGAGTTCCCGGCGGCGCTGGCGTTCACCGCCGAGAGGCCGAGGAACGTGCCGCCCACGGCCATCCCCGAGGCGCCAATGACGGCGCCAACCCAGGCCAGGGACGGGTGCGACGCGTGCAAAGCGGTCGCGTCGAGGCGCTTGGGTGGCGCGAGGTCCATCGTCGTGGCGCCGCGGTAGGCGGGCCCGGCCTCGAGTGTCGAGACGACGGGGAGCGCGAGCGCCGTCCCCGGCCCTGCCGGCTGCACTTCTCCGTAGCTGCGGGCGACGCTCGGCATCGAGAGGACGAGCCCGTCCGCCACGCCCGGACGAAACGTCTCCTCGGCGTGCGCATCCAGGCTCGAGAGAGCGGCCGCGACGGCGAGAGGGGCGAACCAGGAGAGGCGCATTGCGCGCGGCCCATCGCAAGACTCGTGCTCGGAGTGTGACGATGTAGTTTCGTAAGGTTGCGCCCGCTCGTGCGCCGTTGCTGGGGCGCGGGTTATCCACTCTCCCCGCCCTTCCATGCGCGGGATGATCCACCCTCGGCCCGCCAGTCAGGTGGCTCGGGACGGCGCTGCTGTTATTCTCCGGTCCCCCCGCTCCCGGGGTGACGCCGCGCACGTGACCGAAGTCCCCTCCCCCACGCCCGTACGGCACCCGCTGCTCGGCAAGACGACCGTGACGCTCGGGGTGATGCTGCTCGTCCTGGCGGTGCCCTACGCCCACCCCAGGCTGCGCTCGCTCCGGATCGCGCACGCGCCGTGGGAGCCGCCCGAGGTAGAGACGGCGCAGACCGTGGCCCCCAAGCCGGACCTCGTGATCGGGGAGACGAAGCTGGGCGCGTCCAGCAACGAGGCCACTGTAACGAACGCGCTGCCCGAGAAGCCACGCGCGCTCGACCCGGCCGAGCTCGCCAAGGGCGTTGGCTCGCTGGCGGTCGAGGATCCGACAGGGCACGCCCTCGATGCGTTCTACGAGTCGCTCGCGAAGACCATCCGCAAGGAGCCGGGCGCGGTGACGCGCATCCTCCACTACGGCGATTCGGTCATCACGGCAGACCTCATCTCGGGCACGATGCGCCGGCTGACGCAGGCGAAGTTCGGCGACGCGGGCCACGGCTTCATCCTCATCGCAAACCCGTGGGAGTGGTACTTCCACAACGACGTCTCGCACTCGGCCTCGGACGGCTGGACCGCGTTCCGGATCACGGGGCCGCTCTCGGGAGACGGCCTCTATGGCCTCGGGGGCGTCTCGTTTCACACGACGACGGAGGCGAGCGCGTGGTTCTCCACGAAGAGCACCGGCGACTACGGACGGAGCGTCTCGCGCTTCGACCTCTATTACCTGGAGCAGCCCTGGGGAGGCACCATCTACCTGAACGTCCCCGGACGTCCCCCCGAGCGCCTCTCCACACGAGGGACGAAGAAGGTCTCACGGATCCACTCGGTGAGCGTGCCCGATGGCCCGGGGCAGCTCTCGCTACGCACCTGGGGCGACGGCGACGTGCGTCTGTTCGGCGTGGCGCTCGAGCGCGACGTCCCCGGCGTGGTCTACGACGCGCTCGGCGCAAACGGCGCCCGCATCCGCCTCTGGGACTCGATGGGCGAGGAGCACTGGGCGGACCAGTTCGCCCTCCGGAAGCCAGCGCTCATCGTGCTCCAGTACGGGACCAACGAGAGCGAGGACGACGTGTGGAAGCCCGAGGAGTACGGCAAAGCCCTCGATCGCATCCTTGGCCGCGTCCGGGCAGCGGCTCCGGACGCATCGATCCTCGTCGCCTCGCCGCTCGATCGCGCGGAGCGCGTCGAGAACGGAAAGCTCCGGACCAAGCCCATCATCGAGAAGCTCGTCGCGATCCAGCGGGAGAAGGCCCTCGCGCATGGATGCGCGTTCTGGAGTGCGTTCGAGGCGATGGGCGGCGAAGGGTCGATGGCGCGGTGGGTGAAGGCCACCCCGCAGCTCGGCTCCTGGGACTTCACCCACCCGACTCCGCTCGGCGCCGAGGTGATCGCGGACCTGCTCTTCAAGGCGCTGACGACGGGGTACACGGCGTACGCGTCCGCCCACCCGGACGCGCCCGCTCTCCAGTGAGGAGGCTCGGCCTCCTCTACATGCAGGTGCCGCCGCCACCGAGCGCGTCCAGCTGGTTGGCGCAGAAGCTGAGCGACGCGCCGGCGTCGCCTCCCGGGAAGTTGCAGCACAGGTTGTAGTTCGACTCCGTGCAGTCGCTGTTGCTCGAGCAGAGGCGGACGACCTGGTTGCCGGAGCAGCTCAGGCCGAGCGTCGTCGGGCAGGCCGCGGACGTCTCGCAGGCGACCGTCAGAGGACCGTTCGTGCAGTTGGGGACGCTTCCGCCCGTCAGCGGAATGGTCTGGCAGCAGATCGGTGTGGCCGAGGGGCACTGGGACGCGGTCGTGCAAGCGGCGGCCGCGGAGTCGGGGGTAGTGCTGCCTCCCGTGTCCGTGACGGTGCCCGTGTCGGCGGTCGAGATGGTCCCCGTGTCGCTGGTCGAGATGGTCCCCGTGTCCACGAAGCCCGTGCCGGTGTCCGTGACACCCGACCCGCTGTCGACGGCCTTCGTTCCCGAGTCAACCTCGGTCCCGCCGCCCCCTCCCGTGGTGCTGCTGCTGCAGCCGAGAGCCAAAAGCGATCCGAGGACGCTGAGGGCAACAACAGATGTGATGCGCATGTCGGTGGTCTTCCTTGGAAGGGAGCGCCCTGATGGCGGGCGACGCGGCGTTGGGCGGGCCATGACCCGAACGCACCATCTTACCCGATCTCCGGCCCGAGCCGGGCTCCTGATCAGAAGGAGCGCTCTTCGCCCGCCGCGATGGGCTCACCCGGCTGGAGCTGCGGCACGGGAGGGGGCGGCGGCGGAGGGGGCGGGAGCGCCTGGACGGGGGGCAGGTGCTTCTGCGCTCTCCAGGCGTCGTACGCGCTCACGACGTCGGCTGCGACCTGGTTTCCGAGCTGCGCGTAGCCGTCGCGCGAGAGGTGGACGCGGTCGGCCTGCGCCCGGGCCTTGGGCTGCTCGAGCGCCCAGGCGGCGATGGTGCCGGGACCACCCATCGCGTCGAGCTGGCTGTAGTAGGCGCAGCCGGCCGCTGCGGCGACGCGGCGCTGCGCGTCGACAATCTCGAGGAGCCGGGGGATCGTCGTCCAGTCCCCGTCGACCCGGATGGCCCGATCGGGCGGGCCGAGGAGCATGCACGACGCCGACGGAACGGCGCGCGCCATGCGTCCGAGGGCGTCGACGAGCTGGCGCTCGTACGAGGCGATGGGGACGTCGTCGCCAGACTCGTTCGTGCCGTAGGCGAGGACGACGAGGTCCGGCGCGCGGTGGCGGAGCTGCTCGGCCATGTGCGGCTCGCTCCACGTGAGGAGGTTCGCGATCCGGGCTCCGTTGATGCCGAGCGCGTCGAGCGTGACGCCGACCTGCGCGCGATCGAGGGTCATCCCGAAGACGCGCACGGCGCCGTCACCCACGGCCTGGATCTCGATCTGGTGCGGCTCGTCGGTGAGGTCGACGGCCTGGTAGCCGGAGGTCGGCCCCTTGCCGCGCGTCTTGATGCGCGCGGTCTTGGCTCCGTCGACCAGGAGATCGACCGAGCCCCCGTTGGGCTGTGCGAGGAAGGCGAGCTCGAGCTTGGAGGTCGGCGCGGCCACGGCGGTCCACGCACGCGCGCCTTTCCGGGAGGACTCGATCGAGACGCCGAGCAGACCGTACAGGCCATCTCCCGCGAAGGCGCCGTGCGACACCTTGCCGCGCTCCATCGACCATCCGGTCATCCCGACGACGTGGAGACCCTCCTGCACGTACCACTTCCACGGCTTGCCGATCTGGACGAACCCCCGCCCGCCGTCCCCGAAGCGTGCCTGAAGCGCGCGCCGGAGGGGGCCCGTCTCGTAGTCGGCCGCGGTGTGCGAGTCACCGAACTGCAAGATGCGAACGTCGTCGTGCGCCTGCCCGGCGTCGATGCGCGCGAGCGCCTCGAAGAAATGGCGCAGAGACGCGGGACGCTCGAGCGAGCCTACGACGGTGGGAGCGGGGGGCTCCTCCGGAGGGGCCTCCGCGGCGGGCGGGGGGGCCGCTTCTATGGGCCGGACGATGCTCGGCACCGCGACCATCGGCTCGAGGGCAGGCTTGCGCGCATACGGCACGGCGTCGCCACACGCGACGAGGAGCGCCAGAGCTGCGAGGGGTGCACACCGCACGGGCGGAAAGCGTGGCACGGACGGGCTCGGGGGGCGAATTTTGCGGAGCCGGAGCGCGTCAGGGCCCGTGGGGATCGGCGGGGCTCTTTGCCTCGATCATCGCGCGGACGGCTGCCAGCGCCGCCTCCGTTTGGAGGATGGGAACGTGCCCGACGCCGGGTAGCTCGAGGTACCGGGCGCGATTGCCGAGCTCGGCGGCAAGGGTACGGCCTTGCGTCACCGCGACCGTGTCGTCGGCCGATCCGTGGATGACCGCCACCGGCGCAGGCACGGCGTCGAGGAAGGGCTTCGTGTCGTAGACCTCCCCTGGCGCGATGCGGATGGCCCAGACCGGCCAGGACGCCGTCACCATGTCGATGTCCTCGACGCTCCCCATGACCGAGAGCGACGCAGCCCGCTTGTTCGCCTTCGCGGCGTCGCTGGCCACGTGGAGCGCGAAGTAGCCTCCGAGAGAAAACGCGACCAGATGTACTCGGGCGGGGTCCACGTGCTCGCGCTGGCACAGACCCTCGAAGACCTTGAAGGCGTCCGCGACCATGGGGTCGCGGCTCGGCACGCCGTCGGAAGAGTCGTAGCCCCGGTAGGCGTAGGCGGCCAGGCCCCAGTCCCGATCGCCCCGCAGCCGATCGAGGAACTGCTGGGCGGTGGCGAGCTGGGTCTGGGTGTTTCCGGAGTAGAAGAGGACCCACGGGGCCGACGCGGCCGTGGGCCGACGGATGAGGCCGCGAAGGGAGACGTCCGGCTCGACGATCGTCGTGCTGGCCTCCCATCCCGGGCGGGACGCCATGGCGCGATAGTCGTCGGCGGCGAGGGGTGTGGCGAAGTACGGGTAGCGCGGCCGGTGACGACCGAACCGGTGGTAGACGAACCAGCCCAGGACCACGGCAGCCGCGCCCGCGGCGGAAGCGAACGCGAGCGCACGCCGGGACGGGGCTCTCATGGCTCGAGGACCTCGAGCTGCTTGGCGGGGATTCCGCCGACCCGTGCATGCGGGGCCACGTCCTTGTTGACCACGGACCCAGGGGCCACGACCGACCCTTCGCCGAGCGTGATCCCCGGGAGGATGAGGCTTCGCGCGCCGATCCAGACGCCGCTCTCGATGTTGACCGGGGTACGGATGATGGGCCCGGCCCGGTGCGTGCGCGGCCCGAGCTCGTGCGTCGCCGTGAGGATGATGACCTGGTGGCCGATGGTCACGCGGTCGCCGATCGTGATGCGCGCGTCGAGCTCGAACGTGCAGCCCACCTCGATGAGGCATCCCTCCCCGATGGAGAGGTTGGCGACGAGCCGGCCGTGCGTGGAGACCTCCTTCTCGCCGCAGCTGAAATTCGGGGTGCCGCAGATGAGCGTCCCCTCGCCGATGTGGAAGCCCGCCTGGCGGAGAATGGACGCGCGAAGGCCGTTGGCGACCCGCAGCGGCACGAGGCGCGACACGAGGCTCACGGCACGCAGCCGGGGGTAAAAGGCCCGCGTCTCGCCGTCGAGGACCTCTGCGAGCCTGCGGGCCCGAGAACGGATCACCTCCGCTCTATCGTTCAAGGCGTTCTCCCATCGTCGATTGATCTTTGCCCCATCGGTCAGCGCCACTTTGCGAGCGATATCTTATTCGAGCCCGTGAGCAACGTGTTTGCGGGCACGTTCTGGGTCACCACGACGGAGGCGCCGATGACGGCCCCTGCGCCGACGGTGACCCCCGGCATGATGGTGCAGCGTGCGCCGAGCCAGGCGCCCTCCTCGATCACGATGGGCGCGCGAACCACCGCGCCGGCGCGCTGCGCGCCGGGCCCCATCTCGTAGGTGCGCGTGAGGAACATGACGTTGTGACCGACCGAGACGTGGTCGTGGAGCGTGATGCGATCCTCCAGCTCGAAAACGCAGCCGACGTTTATGCCGCACACTTCGCCGATCGTGAGCTGGCCGGCCACGTCGCCCGTGCCGAGGAAGGTGGGCATCCCCCAGAAGATCGAGCTCTTCGCGAGACGGAGCCCGGCGGCGCGCAGGATGCGGCAGCGAAGAGCGCTCGCGGTGAGCGCCGGAAGGGGACGAAGGAGCAGATCGATCGGCAAGAACCGGAGGTCGATGCCCCCCGGGTTCTCCCGCGGGCCGTGCACGTCGAAAGGGCGGCGGCTCGCGGCGGGCGGCTCCTTCGCCGCGGCGGTGGTGGTGGCGTCGGACGGCGACGGAGCGCGGCTCACGACTCGCTCTTGTCCGGCGCCTTCACCGCGGGCGCGGGCTCCGGCTCGCCTGTGGTGGCACGAGCGCGCATCTTCTTCAGACGAACGCCGAACTGCTCCTTGTCCGTCACCTCGATGCGCGCGGGGATCTTGTAGACCGCCAGCCGCTCCCGGCAGAAGGCGCGAAGACGACGCTTGAAGGCGTCGAACGGCTCCGGCTCGATGAGGTTCACCCGCGCCGCGAGGATATTGCCGACGAGCGGGCTCTTCTCTCCGTACACCGAGACGTCGCGCACGTTCGATAGCTCCAGAAGAACGTTCTCGACCTCGGCGGGGTAGACCTTCTGTCCGCCGACGTTCACCAGATCGGTCACGCGGCCGAGGATGCGCAGGTACTCTCCCTGCACCTCGACGGCGTCCTCCGTGTTGAGCCATCCCTCGGCGTCGAACAGATCGGGCGCGTTCAGGTATCCCATCATCGCGGCGGGCGTCCTCACCCAGAGCACGCCGTCGACGATCTTGGTCTCGAAGCCCTCCCCGCTGAACTTGATCCACAGCGTGCCGTCTCCGCCGCGCGAGCGCGTCCTGAGGACGCCGAGCTCCGAGAGCCCGTAGGTCTGGACGAGCTTCACGTGGGGGAACGCCTCGGCGAGCCGCTTGAGCAGGTTCTCCGGCATCGACTCGGTGCCGTAGGCGATGATCTGGAGCGACGACAGGTCGTGCTCGCGCCAGGCCCCCGAGATGAGCAAGAGGTTCAGGAACGTGGGCGACGTGGGCAGCGTGTGGACCCGGTGGGCTGCGATCGCCTTGCAGACGACGTCCGGGTTGCGCGTCGTCGGGATCACCATCGTCCCGCCGTTCGACAGCGTGTTGAACAGGGTGTCCATCCCGCCGATGTGATCGAACAGGAGGAAGGTCAGCGTGCTCTTGGGCTGGCCGGGCCGCCGGAACTTCTCGAGCAGCGACGCGAAGTCGTGGAGCACGGCCTTGTGGTTGCCGGTGGACCCCGACGAGAAGATGACGAGCCCCGGATGGTCACGCCCGAGGAGCTTCTTCGTGAGCGGATTGGATACCGTCCGATCGTGGCTCGTGACCTTCCAGCCGTCCGCGTCGTCGAACTCGAACGAGCGCTGCGCCTCCGAGATCTCCTCGAACTTCCCGCGATGCACCCGCGAGAGGGGCGTCAGCGGCACGGCGATGGCGCGCCTCTGGATGAGCGCCAGGACGAGGCCGACTGCGTTGGGCGAGAAGCCGCCCTCGATGACGACGACGGTACCCGGGCCGATCGACTGGCGATCGAGCTCGGCTCGCCACGTCGCCATCAGATCGAGCAGCTCTCCGTAGGTGGATGGCCTGTCATTCCAGACGAGCGCCGTCTGGGTGCGGAAGCCTTCCATCCGCTCGAAGAGCCACGGTGCAGTCACGTTTGCGTCCATGAATCAGGTGACGCCTCCCAGGTAGATGACCTGGCCGGTGATGTTGTCGCTCGCCGGGTTGATGAAGAAATCACACACGTTCGCGCAGTCTTCGAGCGTGCCCAGCCGCTTGATGGCCAGGTTGTTCACCACGGCGTCGATCTTGTCCTGCGGCACGCCCTTGATCATGTCCGTCATGATGGGCGTGGCCCCGAACGAGTTGCAGGTGATGTTCCACTGCCCGAGCTCGAACGCGAGGATTCGCGTCAGCGTCACGACGGCGCTCTTCGAGGCCGCGTAGATCGCCTCGCCCGCGAGGGCGATCGGCGCGACGATGGTGGTGAAGTTCACGATCCGGCCGTACTTGCGGCGCTTCATGACCTTGGCAGCGTCCCGGCAGACGAGCATCGTGCCGGTCACGTTCACCTCGAACATGCGGTTGGCGGTCTTCGCCGGGGTGAGGAGCACGTGGTTCATCGTGGCGATGGCCGCGTTGTTCAGGACGACGTCGATCCGGCCGTGCCGCTTCGAGACGTTCGCGATCATCGAACGGACCTGGTGCTCGTCGGCCACGTCGACGTTGTGGTGCGTGTAGTTCTCGGCCTCCCAGCCCGCGTCTCCGCGGCTGCAGCCTTCCACGATGAAGCCGCGCTTCGCGTAGGTCTCGGCGAGATGGCGGCCGATTCCCTTGCGCGACCCGGTGATCACCATCACCTGACGTTCGGCGACCGGCCTGGAGGGTGCGCTCGTAGTCACGCCGCCTGGCCTTCCTTGATGGTCGCGCAGATGTGATCCGCGAGCACGCCGGCCGTGCGAAAGGGGCTATTTTTTTGCGACATCGCCTTGTCGTTCGCGAGGGTCACGAGCACGTCGTGCTCCATCTCCAGGCGCTGCTCGATGTCGACGATGAGCGATACGACGCCGGCGGAGTCGACCACCGCATCCTTGCCCACGATGACGGTCTCCTCGGTGATCTCGGCCGGGGCAGGTCCATCGGACTGGGCAAGCGTCTCCTTCAGGCAATGCACGACCACGTCCAACGCCGTCTTGCGGTCAATCATTCGAGTCTCCTCAGTGGCACGATAGGGGACCAGGCTGGCGGCATGCAAGGAGGTGCCCGTGGCGCGAACTGTGGGTGGCGCACGCTACGCCTGGCGCGTGGGAGTGCTCGTCCGGGCCAGCGCGACCTCGCCCGGCGCCGGCGTGTGAAGAGCGTCGCCGGCCGCGGGGAGGACGATGGTGAAGGTCGTACCCGTCTCGGTGTGGGTCTGCACGTCGATCGTCCCGCCCGCGTTCTGGACGATGCTCTGGCTGATGGCGAGGCCGAGGCCGGTCCCTTGCGCCTTCGTCGTGAAAAACGGGATGAAGAGGTTCTTCAGCACCTTCTTGGAGATCCCCGGCCCGGTGTCCCTGACGCTCACCTCGACGAGCTCCGAGTCGTCGAGCCGCGAGACGCCGGCGCGCTCGCTCTGCGGCGGCGCGACCCACGTAGCCCTGGACTGGACGCGGCGCTGCGCCGTGCTCACGGTCACTCGTCCGTGCCCGTCCATGGCCTGGATCGCGTTCTGGACGAGGTTGATGAGGACCTGACGGAACTGCTCGGGGTCGATCTTCGCCCGCGAGACCTTCTCGGAGAGCTCGACGCGCAGGTCTACCTGGCTGCCGTGCTGCGAGCTCAGGATCTGCACCGTCCGCCGGACCGCCGCGTTGATGTCGAGCGGAACGGGATTGCCGGCGTGCGGGCGCGCGTAGTCTAGGAAGCTACCTACGACGCGGTCCAGCCGGTTCACCTCCTCGATGATGATCCCGATGAACTCCTGCGAGTTCGGATCTCCCGGGGGCCCCCCGTCGAGCTCCTCGAGCAGCTGGGCCGCGCCCTTGATCGCGCCGAGCGGGTTCTTCACCTCGTGCGCGAGGCCCGCGGCCATCGCGCCGAGCGCGGCGAGACGGTCGCGCTCCTTCATGCGCGAATAGACCCGGCTGTTGGCGATGGCCACGCCGATCTGCGCGGCGACCGTGTCGAGGAGCGCTATCTCCTCAGGCGTGAAGGCGTCCTTCACGCGGTCGTCCGCCACGCAGATGAGCCCCACGAGCTCCTCGTCATCGCCACGCACGCCGAGCAGGACCGAGCCCTTGAGGGCCTGGAGCGAGTGGGCGGCGGTGAGCAGGGGCAGGTCGCCCTCCTTCGACTCGCGCGCGATCTCCTCGAGGGAGATCGACGAGTGCGTCTGGAGCCGCTCGAGGAGCGGCCGGAGGGCTATCGACTCGAGGCGCTTGGGCGCCGTGGCCCCGACCGAGCCCACCGTGTCGAAGCCGTCTCCGTCCTGGTCCCGCAGGTAGATGGCCACGCTCGTGGCGCGGCGCGAGCGCTCGAGCCCGCCGAGCACCGTCGTGACCATCTCGTCGATCTCGAGGACGTGGGCAAGCCGTCGCCGGAGCTCCGTCACCGTCGTCTCCAGGTCGTAACGCTCCCGGAAGAAGAACTGGTGGATGCGCGTCTCCACCTCGTGCTGGAGGGGCTCGAAGAGGACGAGGAACACGATCGAGGCGAGGACTGCGTTCAGGTACGTGTTGAAGCGACCGACGTACGTGACGAAGAAGTAGAAGATCCCTGCCAGGCAGAACGCGAGCGCCGTCGCCACGAGGAGGCGGCCCGCCATTTCGTAGAGATCGGCCAGCCGCGGGCGCGTGAGGGATTCGGCCAGGACGAAGAGGAAGACGGTCGCCAGCACCGCGCCGATGGGGGGCAGGTTGCGCACGGCACCGCCGAGGAACGAGAGGAAGTCGGTGAGGGTGAACGTCGTGGCGAGAGCGCCCACGACGACCAGGAACCGCACGCGATCGCGCACGGCGCGTGACGGGCTCTGCTGGCCACGGCGCGCGAGGGTGACGAGGGCCGCCGCGAGGAAGCCGAAGACGTAAACGTACGCCAGGCCGAGCGCTATCGGCGTGTCGTGGTACGGCGACGCCTCCACGATGAGCATGAAGGCGCCGGCCGCGCGCGTGTACTTGGAGAGCCTTGCGCCCCCGCTGTCCCCTGCGGCGCTCGTCGCCTCCTCGGCAGGGACGATGGCGTGAAAGAGGGGAACGGCGAACTGGGGCAAGAGGACGGTCAGGAACTTGGTCGCGCGATCCCAGCCCGTGTCCTTGAGCATGTAGGCGAGCGACTGGCTGCCGTACCAGAACGCGACATCGGCCGCGAAAGCCGCGAAGAGCCAGTGGACCGCCCGCCGCCCGCGAAGGAGCATCGAGAGCGCGATCGCGAAGGCGAGCACCGCACAGAACAGCGTGGTCCGGGGGCGTAGGTCTTCCACGACCCCGAAACGCTAGCGCATAACGGGAGACGGGTCTCCCGGGAGGACCGGCTCGCGGCTCGCGGAACGGAGCCGGCGATCGTGCCGAAGGTAGTGGCTAGTGCTGCTCCACGGTGACGCCCAGCTGCTGGCGATCGACCGGGGCTGCGGAGCTCGTCCCGTTCGTGCCGACCCACGGGGACGGCTGAGGGTCCTGCGGGTTGGGGATGTTGCGGAGCGGCGCCGGGCTCGCGGTCGGCGTGGCGCTGGGCGCGGCGACCAGGTGTCCGAGGAGGAGGTTCCCCTCACCGGATCCCGGCGCTGCTGCCGCCGACGGATCGTCGGTGGATGCCGACGCTGCCGAGCCCTCGTGGCCATCCTCGCCCGTGCCCGTCTGGAGGGCGCAGCCGGAGAGAAGCAACGCTCCCAGCAGCAGTCCGAGGGTGCCGACACTACGACCTGGCCTATGCGCGATGCGGTTCATCTTACGGAGCCTCCGACGATACGGCCGCAAGGCCGTATTGTTTCACGAGCTGCGACAGCCGCGGTCGCTTCATTCCCAGAAGCGTAGCGGCGCGAGTGATATTCCCTTTGGTCTCTGCCAGCGCGCGCGCGATGCAGTCGCGCTCGATCTGACGCTTCATGTCTGCGAGGGACACGGCCCCTTGACGGACCTGCGCGTAAGCAATCGCCGTGGCACCCGCCTCGCCGAGCGGGAGGGGCGCCTCGCCATCCTCGCCATCGGCGAGGTCCCTGCTCTCGACACCGCCAAGCCCGACGGACTTGGGACCTTCCCTGTCGGACGCGCCCAAAGAAGACGGGCCCAGAGAAGACGTCCCCAGAGAAGACGACCCCAGAGAAGACGTCCCCAGAGAAACGGGAGGAACCGACTGCCGGCCGGCCGCCACTGCTGCGTCCGTGGGAGGCGGGATGAGGGAGATGGGGGACGGACGCTCGCTGACGCTCCGCGACGCTCCCCACGACACCTGGGCCGCGACGACCCGCAGATCGTCCACGTTCTCGATGAGATCCGCGGCAGTGATGCTGCCCGTCTCCGCGAAGAGCGACGCGGCGCGCAGGACGTTCTCGAGCTCGCGCACGTTGCCCGGCCAGCGGTGACGGGACAGCAGGTCGAGCGCGTCGCTCGACAGGATCTTGTTGGCCTCCCCGCGCTCGGACCCGATGCGGCTGAGAAGGTTCTCTGCGACGCGAGGGAGATCGCCCATCCGGAGGCGGAGCGGCGGCACCTCGAGCGTGATGCCGCGGAGACGGTAGTAGAGGTCCTCGCGGAACTCACCCCGGTCGACCATGGCCCGCAGGTCTCGGTGGGTGGCGCAAACAATGCGTACGTCGACGCGAATCGGCGTCGTCCCGCCGACTCGTTCGAACGTCCGCTCCTGGAGCACGCGGAGCAACGCCACCTGGGTCTTCGCGGAGATATCGCCGATCTCGTCCAGGAACAGGGTGCCGCCCTCGGCGAGCTCGAACCGACCGCGGCGACGGGCGACCGCTCCGGTGAACGCACCCTTCTCGTGACCGAACAGCTCGGAGAGCAGGAGGGTCTCGACGAGCGCCGCGCAGTTCACCGTGACCATCGGCCCGCCCGACCGATCGCTCGCTCGGTGGAGCGCCTCGGCCACGAGCTCCTTGCCCGTCCCGCTCTCGCCGCGGACGAGGATCGTGCTGTTCGAGCGCGCGACCTTCTTGATGGCTGCACCGAGACCGCGCATGGCCGGATCGTCGCCGACGAGCTGCCGTGCCTGGGTAGCTACGGACCGCGTCGCCGCCGCGCCTCGCTGCGTCGCCGGGCTGCAAGAGACGGGCGGGTAGTCCGGCCCGTCCTGCTCGACGACGAGCTCGGCGGCGAGCTGCGCGGCCAGCTGGTGGTGAAGCCTCGAGAGAACGAGGACGTCGGGGCGCTGGAGGAACGCGGTTCGGACGTCCTCCGGCAGGCCGTCGGCGACCTGGTCTCGCAGGAGTATGGCGTGGTTCAGGTGGGCGCGCGCCAGGTCTGCCCTACCGGAAGCGCGGTGGATCTCCGAGAGGAGCACGTGCGCCTCGCGCAGGCTCTCCTCTTCGCCGCACGTCCGCGCGAGCGCGAGCGCGTCCACGGCGAGCTGCTCGGCGCTCTCGCCGACCGAACGAGCCACGAGCGCGGCGAGGAGGGCCACCTCCGCGCGCGCCTCGTCCGTCTGGGCGAGCTCGCGGGCGCGGCCCAGGGTGTCCCTCGCCCGCGTCATGTCGCCGTCCTCGAGCGCGATGCGCGTGGCGACGCGGTGCGCGTAGCCGAGGAACTCTCGCTGCCCGGCGGTCTCCCCGTCGACGATCGCGCTGGCGACCTCCCGGCGGGCCTCCATCGTGTGACCCCGCGCGAGCGCGAGCCGCGCTGCGACGACGCTGAAGTGGGCGCTTCGAGCCGGAGGCATCCCGGGTCCCAGCGTCCGCCGCCCGAAGGCGATGGCGTGCTCGGCATGATCGAAGAGCCCGAGCTTGCGGCGCAGCTCCGCGAGGTTCGCGAGGATGCGGGCCATCGTGAGACGATCGCCCAGCCGCTGGCGCAGCTTCAGCGTTCGCTCGGACAGCGAGAGAGCGCTCGCGTACTCGTGTCGCCAAGTGGCGACGACGGCGAGGTTGTCCAGCGCGAACGCGCACGCCCGCATGTCCCCGATTCGCTCGCCCTCGGAGTACACACCCTCGAAGACCGAGCGCGCCTCGTCGACGAGGCCCTGCGAGAGGAACGCGATGCCGCGGTTCAGGCGGGCACGCAGCTCGGCGGTCGTGTCCCCGTGGGATGACGCGGTCTGCGCATCCTCCGCGAAATGGCGGTCGGCCTCCGCGTACTTCGACTCCGCGAGGAGAACCTTGCCCACGGTGTTGCGAGCGCGCAAGACGGTGGCGAGGGCCGGCGAGAGCTCGAGCGCCTTGTGGGCTTCGCGCGTCGCCATCGCGAGCTCGCCGCGGAGATAGGCGACCTCCGCCAGCTCCACCGCAAGCAGCGCGGCCGACTCGGGATCGGGCGACGCGCCCAGCCCGCGCTCCAGCGCGACGCGGGCCGCGACGAGATCGCCAAGGGCGACGGCCGCGCGACCGAGAAGCAGCGTGACCTTCGCGTTGTCGGGTGCGATCGCCGAGGCCGTCTGGGCCCAGCGGGACGCTTCGTCAGCCTCGCCGACGGCAAGGGCTCGCTCGGCGGCTCGCATCCGCAGGGCGAGCTGCTCCGCGCGGGGGATGCCATCCACCGCATCCATCCAGCGGGAGACGAGCTCGCGACGCGCGAGCGGGTCGGTCGCGCGGGAAACGGCGAGCGCGTGCTCCCGATCGGCCTCGTCGGCGTCACCCGCGCGGATGAGAAGCTCGGCGGCGCGCGCGTGTGCCCACGGCTCGTCCTTGAAGCGGGAGGAAAGCCCGGCGGCGACGACCCGGCACTCGTCGTCCGTCGCCGACGCGAGGGCCTCCGAGGCCTGTCCTTCCCAGCCAGGCTCGATCGCCAGCCATCCTCGGTCGACCCGGACGGCGTACGCCTCGACGAGCGGACGAATCCCCAGGTGCGCCGAGCCCGCGAGATCACCGGTGGCGCTCGCGTACCAGGGCCGACCGGCGAGGGCGAGGCCCGTGAACAACGCCATTCCGGCGGCCGGAACCTCGGCCACGACGCTCGAACGCGGCGCGCGACGGGCGTTCTCCCACCAGGACTCGAGCGCCGTGAGATCACCGCTCGCCACGCTGTCGTCGGCGTCGTCGGCCACGGCGGACCACCAGCGACGCCGGTCGCCGTCGTCGAGCCGCGGGCTCACGTCGAAGCGCTCGGCCAAGACGTCCTTCGCGGCGTCGATCTTGTCGGTCACGAGGATCGTGAGGGGTGCTGCGGAGAGCCCCGCGACGGAGCCCTTGGAGAGGAGCGCGAGCTCGGCCGCCACGCTGCGATCCCACGTACCGGGCGCCGGCAGCGGCATCACGATGGCAGCACGACCGGACGTGGCGACGGCACCGATCTGCTCCGCGCACCGCTGCGGGTCGCACTCGACGCTGGGCAGTCCGAGCCTGCACGCCACTTCACGCCACAGTGGAGCACCGGGGCGCGCGGAGGCACGCACCACGGAATAGCCGAGGGCGCGGGTTCGGCGCTCTACATGGGCGGTAATGGCGAGGGCCGCCTCCGGGGACGATGTGCACACGAGGAGCACCCCGGCGCTGCCGGCCAGCCGTCCGTCCAGATCCGCAAACCCGCCCAGCTGCGACGACAGCGACCTTGCACCGACCGCGGGGACGTCGGACGGGCCGAACGAGATCGGGGAAGCGAGGACGCTCAAGACGGGGAACCCTAGCTGGGAAGGGGTGGCCCTTCAAGGCGCCACCGGCGGTTTTCAACGACGTTTTCCGCGGAGTTTTCTGTTCTACGTTCGCGGTGTTTTCGCGGATGAATGGGACTGTAACTTTACCGCGTTAGCATATGCACGGTGCTGCCCCAGCCACCCGAAGCAATCGACATTCCACCCAGCTTTCGGCGCCGTTAAGTGGAATCTGCAGCAAGCGTGCGCCGGAGCAGCGCCTCGACGCCGTCGAGGGCCTCGGGTGGGGCGTCAGCAATTGCACGGGCGAGGGGTAGCTGCGCCAGTCCGCTCGCCACGAACAGCGGCACCGCGGCCGGCAGCCGCTCCCGGAGCGTCGCCAGGTGCTTCTCCAGACCCACCGCATCTCCGCGGCGTACAGGCCCCGTCAGCGCGCCGGGAAAGCCAATGGTTTCGACGTTGTCGGCCACGCTACGGAGCAGCGGCCCGAGGAGCTTCGGGGCCTCGTCCGCGGGAACGCCGCAGCGGACGAGCAGCTCCGACCCGATGGCCGCAAGGGCGGCCGCTCCGTTCGCGACCAGCCCCGCCCCAGCGTGGTAGCCAACTGTATCGAGGCGCGGAAAGGTCCTCGGGGACATGCCGAGCTTCTTCGCGAAGGCTCGCCCCCGCTGGACGGCGACCGGGTCCCCCTGGAGGTGGACGTTGCCGCGCGCGAGGCTCGGCGCGAGGTCGGTGGACGCGAAGGAGATCATCGGATGCATCTGGGCGACACCAGCACACACGCCGCGCAGCGCGGCCAGCGGCTCGGCGTCGAGGGCCCCGGCCACGTGGACGCACACCGACCGTGGCTGCAGCAGCCGCGACTCGGCGAGGGCCCGCGCGAGGGGGGTGAGGTCCCGGTCGCGGACGGCGAGGATCACCAGGTCTGCCCGGATCGGTCGCGTGGGAAGGCCCTTCCGCGCCGGCCGAAGCGTGACCTTCCAGCCGGTCCGCCGGATCGCCCGTGCCAGCCCCGTCCCGACCTTCCCTGCCCCGAAGATGAAGATGCGCATCAGGCGGGCGCCTTGCCGTCACCGCCGGGCGACCCGGCGGCGTACAGGTCGCGCTGCTGGACGTACTCCAGCACGCCGCGGGGAACGAGCTCCCGTAGCTCGCCCCATGCCCTCGCCGCGATGCGCGTTCGCACCTCGGTGCTCGAGAGCGCCGGCAATACTGCGGGCGCGACGGCGATGGACGGGCCAGGGGCCGCTCCGGCGAGAGCGGCACCGGAGGCGGAGGCGCGGCCCAGGACGAGCGGCGGGGCGAGCGCGCGCACGCGGTCGAAGCGGAACCATTTCGACGACTCGGCAAGCACGTCGGCGCCCATGACGAGGCGCAGCTCCCAGTCCGGATGAGCGGCGTGCAGGTGCTCGAGCGTGTGCAGCGTCTTGCCCTCCCCACCTATCTCCGCCTCCACGCGCGACACCGTCACGCGCGGAATCCACGCCATCGCGAGCTCGCACATGCGCACGCGGTCGTCGAACGGCGCGAGGCTCTTGGCGAACGGGTGCTGGAACGCCGGCACGACCAGGACATCGTCGATCTCGTAGCAGGAGAGGACGAGGACGCAGGCCATGACGTGGGCGACATGGGGCGGGTTGAAGCTACCGCCGAAGACCGCGACGCGCGGCTTCGTCCGGGGGTCTGACGGCGATCCCGGCGTGGCCCCCGACGCCGCGCTCACGCGTCCCCTTGGACCCGCATGTTGGCCGCTCGGCTCATCGCGAGAAGCTGGGTCGAGCTCTGTTTCCCCTCGACGTCGTAGATGGACAGCTCGATCTCGTCCTTCGCGTCGTCGAGCACGGCGATGCCGCCGCCGGCGCTGTTGATGGGGCCGGGCGTTAGAAACCAGCGGGTGCCGATGCGCTTCACGAGCGGCTTGTCGCCGCGCCCGTAGATGAGCAGGTGCGCCGCGAAGATGTCCTCCTCGTCGAGCAGCCCCTTGTCGTGGATGAGGATGGCCACCCGATCGCCGATCATCTCGATCGTGCGCGACTGGCCGCTCGGCAAGCTCTCGAGCGCGCGCAGGCGCAGACGCGCGCGCTGGGCGCGGACGAACCAGTCGATCTCGGCGAACGTGCCGCGCAGCGCCAGCTCGCCCGCTCGCTCCCAGGCTCCTTCGTCCGTCGGGTCGTGCCCCACGAGGCGCATGGCCCAGCTCACGACCGCCGACTCCAGCGACTCGTCGTTGCCGAGGTAGATGGCGCGGTCGACCTTGGCGACGTTGAGGAGGAAGTCCGCCGCTCGGCCGAGGCCCGCGACATCCCCATCGGCCGGGCCTAGTAACCCAAGACGCACGCCGCCAGTCTCCCGACGGCAGGACCGAAAGTCAAAGGCGTTCGGCGTGCGCTCCTTGAAGAGCACTCCAGGCGGCGCTGCGAGCGATGTGTGGTAGTGGCCAGGACGATGCCCGCGCGCCTTCTCCCCCTGCGCAACCCCATCTCCATCTCGCTCGACGGAGACACCATCCAGGCGGAGGACGGCGAGCCGCTCGCCGCCGCGCTTCTCGGTGCCGAGAAGACGTCGTTCGCGCGCAGCCCGAAGTTTCACCGGCCGCGCGGGCCGGCCTGCATGCGGGCGGCGTGTGACGGCTGCCTCGCGCGCGTGGACGGGTTGCCGAACGTGATGACGTGCGTGAGCCCCGCGCGGCAGGGCTCGCGCGTCGAGGTGCAAAATACGCTCGGGTCGCGGGAGGTGGACCTGCTCCGGGTCACCGACTGGTTCTTTCCGGAGGGGTTCGACCACCACCACCTGTTCGCGGGCGTACCGGGCGTCCAGCGAGTGATGCAGGCGTTCGCCCGCCGCGTCGCCGGGCTGGGGCTGCTGCCGACGGACCGGAGCAGCGAGCGGCCCCCCGAGATCCCGCCTCCGCGGGCCGCCATGAGGCGGGCGCAGGACGTCGTGGTCGTCGGGGCGGGCCCGGCCGGAATTGCCGTCGCGTCGGCGCTGGCCCTCCGGGGGCGCTCGGTCGAGCTGCTCGACGACGGGCTCGTGCCCGGCGGGGGCCTGCGGTCGCTCGCCCCTGGCGATCTGGGCGGCTGGCGCGCGCTCGAGCAAGGCTTCGAGCGAGCACGGGCGACGGGGCTCGTCGTGCGCCCGTCCACCGTGGCGGGCGGGCTCTACGGCGAGGATCTACTCGTCGTGGGCCCCGAGGGGGCGGAGGTCGTCACGGCGCGCGCCCTCGTCCTGGCGACCGGCGCGCACGACGGCGTCCTCGCGTTCGAGGGCAACGACCTTCCCGGCGTGATGAGCGCACGCGCCGGAGGCATGCTCGCGCGTCTCGGAGTGCGTCTGGGACCCCGCGTGGTCGTCGTCATCGCCCCGGGCGGCGGCCCGTTCGGAGAGTCCTTCGGGCGGGCGATGACGGCCGCGGGTGCGGGCGACGGGGTCGTCGTCGTCCGCGGCGTGCCCGTGAGCGCCAGCGGCAGCTCCAAGGTCCGCAGCGTGACGGTGCGCGAAGGCGAGCACGAGCGATCGCTCGACGCCGATGCGCTGCTCATCGACGCCCCGCGGGCGCCCGCCTACGAGCTCCCCGAGCAGGCGGGAGCGCGCATCCTGCACGAGCCGCGAGGCTTCGTGGCGCGCGCGCCCCGCGGAAAGATTCGCGGCGAGGGCGATGCGGGCGTGTGGGTCGTGGGCGAGGCAGCCGGGGATGCCTTCGATCCGGCCGTCATCACGCGCGCGGCCGAGGACGTGGTCGACCAGGTAGCTGCGGGCAGGTAAGGCCTTCGAGCGTCCTCAGCGGCTGGCGAGATCGAGGTCGACGCGCCGGTCGATGGCCCAGGTCGCTTCGTCGTGGCCCTGTGCGTCGAGCGAGCCGCGCGAGGTCGCGTCGAGTCGGCTGCCGGTCACGCCCAGCGCGGCGAGATAGTGCTTCACGGCCGTCGCGCGGGTTGCGCCGAGGTTCATGTTGTACTCGGCTTCGCCACGCGGGTCGGCGCGGCCGACGAGTGACACGCTCTTGCCCGCGAGGGGTCCGCTCGTCATGCACCTGGCGAGCTGGTCGAGGCCGCTCCGGTCGGTCGAGCTGAGGACGGCCGAGTCGAACTCGAACTTGGGCGCGGCGCCCGTGTCTTCGATTCCGCACACCTTGCGGAGGCCCTCGCTCAGCGAGATCGCGTTGGGAGCGCCGGGCTTCGGCGTCGCGTTCGTGATCGAGACGCTGTCGTTTGCGTGGGTCGGGTCCTGCGGCGGCTTGGACTCGTGGCTACAGGCAACGGCGAGTAGCGCGAGGACGGCGGGAATGACAATGCTCTGGATTTTCATGGTCTACCTCGTTGCGCGGCACCTGCACCGGGGCGCGCTCACGGGCAGACCCATGAGCAACCGACATGCCACGGCGCGGCTCGCTGAAAGCCGCGCACTTGGCCACGAACGCGGCGGATGGACCGACCCGCCTGCGGGCTGAAACGACACGGCGTGTCGTTTGGACTCAACGCCACGAAGCGTGCGCTCCCGCAGGAATGGAACGGACCGCGCGCGCATTCGTCTCGCGTCTCTCGGGGAGAGCGCGCACCGCGCCCTCCCCCGCGCTCGGCACGCCCGAAGCAAGGGGAACGGATATGACGAACAACCTTCTCGACGGCCTGTCGCTCGTCGACACCACGGGTCGCGTCCTGCTCGCGACGACCGTGGGCACTCTCCTCCTGGGCGTCGGCGCCAACGTGTGGGTCCGCGGCCGCTATGCAGGGCTCGAGAGAGATCTGAAGGAGAACCCGGGCCCACGCCCGCGCTTCGCCCACCCGGTGCTGGGCGACATCGTGCGCAGCGCCGAGGAGGCCGCGCGCCGCTCGCCCGACCCGAACACGCAGGCGATCGTGGAGGAGCACATCCAGTCGGGGCTCGGGCCGCTCCTGCTCGCCGAGCGCTTCGTCCGGGCGGCGACCGGCCTCGTCATCATCCTGGGTCTCCTCGGCACCTTTTACGGGCTCACCTCCTCGATCGGGAAGCTCATCCACCTCGTCGCCGGCGATCCCGGCGGGGTCGCCGACGTCACCCAGGGCGTCACCTCCGGCCTGACCGAGGCGCTCTCGGGCATGGCGGTGGCGTTCTCCAACTCGCTCGTGGGCATCGGCTCCGCCGTCGTCCTCACGGTGCTCGGGGTCTTCTCCAACCTGACCGATCGGCGCGTCGCGCTGATGGTGCGGATCGAGACGCACCTCGATCGTCTGCTGTCGGAGCACGGCGGCCCCGCCGTTCCGCGATCCGCCCGCGCCCCGTCGAACGGCGTCGCCGCGGCCGGGTTCGGGGAGTCGGTGGAGCGGCTCGAAGCAGCCGTCGCGCATTTCGAGTCGGCGCTGCAGACCTTCTCGACGACCACGCGGGACTTCACCGAGTTCAACGCGCACCTCAAGGACAACGTCCAGCGGATGAGCCTCTCGTTCGGGGACCTGAGCGACACGATCAAGGGCCAGGTCGTCGCGCTCCGCGGCCAGCCCCGCCCGGCCCGCGAGAACGGACAGTAGGCCATGCGAAGCCGCAGGCAGCTCACCTCGGATCACGAGGGGACGCGCGAGATCTGGCCTGCCTTCACCGACGTCATGTCGACGATGGCGCTCATCCTCTTCGTGCTCGTCCTTCTCGCGTACGTGCGTAACCTCGTGAGCGGCAAGGCGCTCGACGCGCTCGGGAGGCAGATCGCGAGCTCCGAGCTCCAGCTCCGCAGCGCGCGCGACGACCTTCGCCGGACGTCGGCCGAGGTCGTCTCGGGACGGGCGGCGCTCAAGGCGTCGCAGGACAAGCTCGAAGGCCAGGAGCTCGCGCTCAGCGACAAGAACCTCCAGCTCGGCACGCTGCGATCGCAGCTCGAGAGCATCGCCGTCCTCCGCGTCGACGTCCTGAACAAGCTGAAGCAGGCAATCGAGGGCGAGCTGGGGTCGAAGAACCCCGCGGGCCTCGCGCTCGTGACGATCGGGGACAACGGCAACATCGTCCTGAACGAGAGCCTCGTCTTCGAGTCGGGCTCCTGGGCGATCAAGCCCGACGCGAAGCCGCTCCTGACCGGCCTGGCGCGCGCGCTCGGCAACCTGCTCGCGGACAAGGACGTCCGCGAGAACATCGACGCGATCGTCATCCAGGGCCACACGGACGAGCGAGGGTCGGCCGCGTACAACTGGGATCTGTCGGCCAAGCGCGCCACCGCCGTCGTCGACTACCTGTTCGAGACCAACAGGACCTTGGCCACCTCCTACGGGCGCTACTTCGCGGCGAGCGCGTACTCGAAGTTCAGGCCGCTCAACGGGGCGGCCACGAACGAGGCCTTGCAGCAGAACCGGCGGATCGAGGTCTCCGTCATCCCGAGGGACGCCAACGTCCGCAAGGTCATCGACGACTACATGCGAGGATCTCCCGCGCCGGGCACGCCCTAGGCGCGCGGGCCCGTGGCGTCGTGGGCGCCCTTCGTGCGACGATTGGAGGTCATGCGGCGATTCGAGGCCTTCGCGATTTCCCTGACCGTCCTCGTCTTCGGGTGCGGCCAGGGTAGCAAGGGGTCTGGGGGTACCGATGCCGGGGGAGACGTGGGGCCGAGGGAGGGCGGCCCCGCCGATTCCACGTCGTCCGGGACCGACGCCACGCCGTCCGACACCGGCGGCGTGAGCGGGTCCGACTCGGGGGACGACAGCGGCACGGGCAGCGGCGACTCGGGGGCCACGGGCTGCTCGCCGCTGGCGATCGACAGCACCACTCTGGTCGACAACTCGAACGCGGACACGTACGCGTGGTCGGACTCGAGCTGCAAGCCGCGCACGGCCGCGCTCTTTCGCAACGAGACGATGGACGGGCTGGGCGAGGCGGGCGGATACCTGCGGACGCTCACGTACCAGACGCTCGGGCAGAGCCGCACGTGCACCGGGACGAACTCCGGCGCCGGGGGCTGGAACGGGTTCGGTTACATCATCAACCACGACTCCGTGTCCGCGTCGGACACGCTGGAGACGCTGGGCAAGCACACGATCGTCCTCGCGGGCCGGCACCACGCCATCCACGAGTTCACGTGGACCGTCTCGCTGCCCGGGTCCGTCAACGTCACCGCACAGTGGGTCTTCGCGACGGGCAAGGACCACCCGCTCTTCGTCGTCACCTTCGACGCAACGCCCGCCGGCCCCAACGCCGTGACCTCCGACACCCGCGCGCCGTACGGCGACATGGGCTTCGACAACAACGTGGGGGGCGACGTGACGGGGGAAGGCTGGGGCGACACGCACAAGTTCACGACAACGGGGCCCGGCCCGGTCACTGCAATCTCTCCCTGGGACTACACCGCGAGCAACTCGATCCCGTATGCCTTCGAGTGGTCGGGCTCCACCGACTCCGAGATGGGCCTCGTCGCCATGCAGGCGTGGACGACCACCATCCAGGGTGGAGACTACGCGGGCGGGTTGCTCGAGACGCTTTGGGGTAAGACGGGCACCGACCTCCTCACCGACATCCCCACCTACGAGTGGCCGTTCCAGCTGAACCAGTACCAGCTCGGCCTCCCTGACGCGGGGCCGAACGCGGGGGTGACGAACGCGCACCGGCTGGCGTGGGGGTCGACCTTCGGGGCCGTGGGGCAGACCAGCTACACGGCGTTCGGCAAGACGCTCGTGGGCTACCCGTACCAGAGCTACACGGTCGCGGTCGTCCTCGGCGCGCACAGCGTCAGCGCGGTCGCGGGGCAGGTGGGGCAGATGGAGAACGTGCAGGCCTCCACGTTGACGGCCTCGCGGGGGACCGTCTCGGCGAGCGGCCCCGCGGGCATCGCACGGACGGACACACAGCCGTACGTCCCGGTGGGGTTCGACCCGGTCTACGGCGTGTGGGACGCGCAGGCGGCGGCCAACGCCGTGACGCTGACGCTCGCGCCGGGCGGGGGACCGCTCGCGAACCCCGTCTTCCGCATCCATGGCTACACAGCGAACGCGGCCCCGTCGAAGGTGACGTTCGGGGGCGCGACCCTGACCGCCGACAAGGACTACTTCGCGACCGTGGACACGGCCACGACCTCCCTCTGGCTCACGCTGAACGCGACGCTGGGCTCGACGGGGACCTTGACGGTCGACCCCTGAGCGACGGACGCGCACGGGTTGGCCTCGAAGCCCGTCCGTAGCCCTCTTCTCCTCGTCGAGGACGCCGCGATACACGCGAAGAGTCGGGGGGCCTTCGTGCGGAGCACCCGGGCGAACGTACGGAGCACCGCGCGCATGGTCCCGCATGGCCGGGAACATGATCCCGGGTACCCGGGCGACGCCGCGCGGTACCCGGGCGACGCCGCGCGATGCCCGGGCGACGCCGCGCGATGCCCGGGCGACGCCACGCGATGCCCGGGCAACGCCGCGCGATGCCCGGGCGACGCCGCGCGATGCTCGGGCGGTGGCGCCCCGGTCTCCGGGCGACGGCGCGCAATGCTCGGGCGACCATGGCAGGGTGGCCGGGCAACGCCGCGCGGTACCCGGGCAATCCCAGGCGGTGCCAGGGCGACGCCGCGCGATGCTCGGGCGATGACGCCCCGGTACCCGGGCGACCGCGCGCGATGCTCGGGCGATGACGCCCGGTACCAAGGCGACGCCGCGCGATGCACGGGCGATCATGCCCGGGTACCCGGGACAGGCTGCGCGATGGACGGGAGATGACGCTCGGTACCCGGGAGAGTCTGCGCGATGCCCGGGCGGTGGTGGCGGGGGCGCTAGTCCACCAGCGCCCCGAAGAGCGCGATCCCCCCCAGCACGGCGACCAGGTCGAACGTCCCCAGCAAGAGCAGGTAGTCGCGCACTTCCTCGAAGGGCGCGCCCGCGAAGATCTCCCGCGTCGCAGCGACACCCGAGACCAGGGTGGGCGAGAGGAGCGGGAAGACCACGGTGGCCAGCACGAGGTCGCGGGCTCGCGTGCGGACGGTCATCGCGCCGAAGAGCGTGCCGGTCGCCGCGACGCCGATGGTCCCCATCACGAGGACCACGACCAGCGGCCCCGCGACCTCCAGGAGGTCCACGTGGAAGAGGAGGGCCACGACGGGGACCACGATGAGCTCCACCACCGTGACGAAGGCGAAGACCCCGATGGCCTTGCCCACGAAGATCGAGGCGCGCGCGACCGGGGAGACCAGGAGGCCGACGAGCGCCGACTCCTCGCGCTCACGCTGCCACGTGCGGCCGAGCGCCAGGATGCTCGCGAAGGCGACCGACAGCCAGATCGCCCCCGGCGCGAGGCGTACCGTCGTGGTCATCCCCGAGTAGAAGGCCACGCTCGTCATCACGGCCACGAGCGCCGCGAAGAAGCCCGCGGTCGTCACGATCTCCCGCGTCCGGACCTCGATCCGGAGGTCCTTGCCGGCGATGGCGAGGGCGCCCGCGACGTGGAACGCGAGGTCGAGGCGCGCGGGGCTCGGGAGCGCCGGAGGGTCGGGGGTCTTGCCGCCCGAAAGCGGTCCCCCCCCCATTTTTCTTTCGGCGCCCTCAAAGGACATCTTGACCCCGATCGTGGCCTCGGTAGATTCCCGTCAACGTACGCGACGCGAGAGCGGCGTTGCGGAAGTACGCCCACGCGAGGACGTATAAAGTCATGGTCGATGCTGCGCCCGCAGGGCGAAGACCTCCAAAACGTAGACCTATCAGAGTCGCCGTCCTCTACAACGTCGACTACGAGGACGGGCCAGAGGGGGATCCAGGATACGCGGCTCGAGCCGACGTCTGTCTCGTCGCTGCCTCCATCGCGGGCCAGCTGACGGACGGCTTCGAGGCCCACCTCGTCCCGGTCGACGGGGACATGCACCGGCTTCGCTGCCGGCTGGCAGACCTGGAGCCCGATTGTGCGTTCAACCTGTGCGAGTCGCTCGCCGGGGACACGCGCCTCGAGAGCGCCGTCCCGCTGATCCTGGAGCTTCTGGGGATCCCGTTCACGGGGTCGTCGCCCGAGGCGCTGAGCCAGGCGCTCTACAAGGACCGGGTGAAGCGCTGCCTCGAGGCCGCAGGGGTACCCACCCCACCCGCCCGGGTCATGGCCAGCGCGTCCGACCCGTGCGAGCTGCCCTTCCCCCTCATCGTGAAGCCCGTCCGCGAAGACGGCTCGGTGGGCATCACCTCGCGGAGCGTCGTCCACAACGACGAGGAGCTCCGGAGCGTCGTCGGCGAGCTCGTGGCGGCCTTCCGGCAGCCGTGCCTCGTCGAGCAGTTCATCGCCGGGCGCGAGCTCAACGTCGCCCTCATCGGCTTTCCGACGGCGCGCGTCCTGCCGCTCTCCGAGATCGACTTCTCGAAGCTGCCGCCGGACGAGCCGCAGATCGTCTCGTACGCGGCCAAGTGGGAGGAGGGCTCGGTCGCGGACGTGGGCACCCGCCCGGTCCTGCACCCCCAGCTCCCCAACGGTGTCGCCGCGCGCGTCCGCAAGGTCGCGGTCGAGGCTTTCCGGGCAGTCGGCCTGCGGGACTACGGCCGGGTAGACGTTCGGCTGAGCGCGGCCGGCGTGCCGTACGTGGTGGACGTCAACCCGAACTGCGACCTCTCCCGGGGCGCCGGAATGGCCCGCGCGGCGGCGGCGGTCGGCATCGACTACGCCTCACTCTCGCGGCTGCTCGTTCGGTACGCCCTGCGGCGCCGAAAGGGGGCCTTGCAGGCGGTCGGGGCTGCCCGGGGTCGTGTGGGATGATGCGCGCCTAGAAAGCGCGCCTCGGCGGCCGCCGCCCCGGCCGGACATCGGGCGGCGGCGCGCTATACTTGGGAAGATGACCCTGCAAGAGGCCATCGCAATCCTCCGCAGCCCGGAGGGCAAAGACGAGACGCGGCGAGTCTACCTTCTGCGCCGGGCGGTGGACTTCGCCGAGATCCAGATGCGGGCCGGCGGGCTCTCCCGGGACGAGTCCGAGGAGCTGGTCGACGCCGTGGCGGCGGTCGCCGAGGAGCTCTTTCCTGGGAGCGCAGAGACGTTCCGGATCGTCTACGGCGTGCGGCTGCGACGGGTGATTGACGAGGTCTTCGGCGCGTCGGACTGATTCACGCAACTGCCGCCGCGCTCCGGACGAGAGGAGGTCATGGGAAGCAGGCGCGACCCGCACATGCTCTCCGTCGTGACCCCGCCAGCGCGGCGAGCTAGGTTAGTGGCGACGATGGAACTCGTGTTCGAATCCACCCGCACCGTCACGCAGCCCGAGTTCGCGGCCTGGGTCGACGAGCGCGCGCGGAGCGGGGACATCGCGCATTACGAGCTTCTCCAGGGGAGAGTCGTGATGACGCCGCCAGCCGGGTATCCGCACGGGGAAATCGAGAGCCGGATCCACGTGCAGCTGGCAAATTTCGTCGCTGCCCGTCAGCTTGGCAAGGTCTTCGGGTCGAGCCAGGGCTTCGAGCTGCCCACGGGCGACACGGTCGAGCCCGATGTCAGCTTCGTTTCCACGGAGCGCTGGAACGCGGCGCTGCCGCCCGAGCGCGGGAAGTTCTTGCGCGTAGTCCCGGACTTGGTGGTGGAGGTGCTCTCCACGTCGACGGCGTCGCATGACCGAGGCGAGAAGAAGGCCACGTACGGGGCCGCGGGCGTACGCGAGTACTGGCTCCTCGACGGACGCGCCCGCGAGGTGATCGCGTACGTGCTCGAGAACGGCAGGTACGGCCAGGAGCGCGCATTCACGGCGGGCGCCGCGCGGTCCCTTGTCCTGGCCGGTCTGGTGGTCGACGTGGCTGGGCTCTTTCCCTAGGCGCTCGTCCGCGGGCGGCGCTACGGCTGCTCTTCCGGGCCCGGCTCCGTCGCGCGGGCGCGGAGCTTCGCGGCGGCGAGGGTGCGCTGCTCCGGCGTTAGGAGCGGGAGCACCGACTGCGCGATGCCGATCATGTGCTCGGTCATGCGGTCTGCGTGGGGAGGCTCCGCCGCGCCCAGCTCGGCGATGACGAAGTGGTCCGACCGGAAGGCGGTCATCATCTGCTTGCCTCGGTCATGGCCGCCGCCCTTCCACTCGCCGTGGTGGGCCGCGAGCTGGGCCGCGAGGACCGCCTTGATCTGGTCCTGCTGATCGTCCGTGAGCTTCAGGTCCGTCGCCCAGGCCGCGAGCTCCTGGCCGGGGCCGTGGTGACCCTCGTGTGCCCCGGGGCCAGGGCCGTGGTGGCGGCTCTGCGCCTTCGCCTCGAAGGCGTCTGCGAAGGTGGTCCGCTGGGTCGGGTCGAGCAGCGCGTGCAGGCGCTCGAACGCCGCGTTGTCGGCCGCGTGCGACTGCGCGAACGCGGCCGTCACGGCGTCGATCTTGGGCTGGAGGGCCGTGCGGTCGATCGTGCCCTGCTCGACCTGATCGGCGAAGGCGCTCATCAGCGCGCCGCGCGTGCCCTTCGTGCTGTCCATCCGCGCCTGGGCGGCGGTCGCCAGCGCCTCGATCTCCGAGCGTTGGTCGGCACGGAGCGGAACGGTGCTGAGGGCCTCCGCGATGGCCTTGATGTGGCCGTGCGCGGCGACCGCCACGGGCGCGACCGTCGCCGGCTCTGCGCTGGCGCTCGCGGTCGAGACCTCGCCCGTCGTCGTTGCCGTGCAACCGCCCGCGAGCGGGCTCGACGCGGCCAGCGCGGCCAAGGGGAGCCAAGTCCGAATGAAACGTCGCATCGTGACCTCCATGCCCCAAGTAGAGCGCGAAAGAGCCCGCTTGGCCTCGTCCGGAGGGGTAAAGATGCGTAAACGCCCAGCTCTGGCGGCTAGTAAGCCTTGTCCTTCACGTACTTGCTCGTGAACTGGGCGGCCTGGGCGTAGGACGTCTTGAGGTCGCTCACGATCCGGTCCTCGATGAAGGAGCCGACCATGAAGATCTTCACCTCGACGCTGATCTTCGCGATACGGGCGATCTTCTTCTCTCCAAGCTTCTCGACCCAGAGCTCCCCACCCACGCGGGACTTGTCTCCCATGCTGTCGGTCAGGATCTTGAAGGTGAAGCGCTTGGTCGCGCGGTCGAAGCGGCCGTCCTCGACGTAGGCCAGCTTCTCGCCGATGACCTTCTTCACGGGACCGGGTACGCCGACGACGGCCGACTCGATGCGTACCTTGCGGGTCAGCACCTTGCCGTCGTCCTTCTGCTCGAGGACCTTGAAGCTCAGGAGCTTCAGCTCGTCCAGGAAGAGGACCTTCATGTAGTCCTCGTTCAGGAAGCACTTCTCCCAGAACGTGTCCTCGTCGCAGTCAATCTCGTGCCGCAGCGTGACTTCGGGCATGTGCGCCTCCTAGAAGATGAACACCCCGAGGGCGACGACGGTCGACCAGATGGCGCGCGGGTCTCCCTCGGCGCTCTGGACGACGTTGCGGGTCTTCAGGATTCGCTTCTCCATCTTGAACGCCTGGTCGCGCTCGCTCCAGGCCTTCTCGGAGTCGAACTCGATGCCGAGCGTCGTCGCGAGCATGGTGGCGGCGAGGTCCTCGGCGTAGTCGCCGGCCTTCTTCGCCGTCTCCCCGTAGCTGTGGTGCTCGGACAGGTAGCCGTAGCTGTCGTGATCGGCCGGGCGGGCGAGCCCGATGGAGGCCGCGATGAGGCGGTTGGGCTCGTTCGTGTCCTGCCGCGCCATGACGCAATGGACGATCTGCCCGGGCTTGATGAGCTTCTCGCCCTCCTTGCGGCTGACCTCTTTGCAGTACGGCGGAAAGATCGAGCTGACCGTGACGAGGTTCGCCTTCTCGATCCCGGCGTCTCGCAGGGAGAGCTCGAACGAGGAGAGCCTGTCCTTGTGGACGCCCACGCCGTTGGTGAAGAACATCGCCTTCGGCACGAGCAGCTCGTGCATCGTCGGGTAACCGCTGGGACCCACGGGAACGATAGGGCCCTTATCAAGCTTCGCCTTCGCCATCAGCTCTCCCAGGGTGAGAATGAAGTACGGCGCCCGGAGCGTAACTCCGTCAGCGGGCGGCCCGCGAGTAATACCTCAAGCGGCTTTCGTAAATCCGAATCGGCACGCGCCGGCGAATCACCCACGAGTCGCCGGCACGCGCGGAGCGAATCACTTCTTCGCAGGAGCCTTCTTCGCCGCGGGAGCCTTCTTCGCGGCGGGAGCCTTGGCGGCCTTCGCTTCCTTCTTCGCGCCCTTGGGCGCAGCGGCCGCGGCAACCGCGCTCTTGGCGGCGGCGGCGCGCTTGGCGCCCGCGTTGTAGAGGTCCCACAGGCGGGGCACGGGGAACTCGAGCAGGTGCTTCTTGTAGCCCTCGTCCTTGCCGCGCTTCTCGAGCTCGACGATCGCGTCGACCAGCTTGGCGCGCGTGCCGAACTTCTCCTTCACGGCCGTGAACGTCGCGTGGAGCTTCAGGAGCTTCGTGTTGGACACGTGCTTGAGGCCCTTGTCCGTGTTGGTCCGGGCGAGCCAGAGCTCGTCGCCGACGAACTTCTCGACGGCCTCGACGAGCTTGCTCTTCTCGCCGAACTTCTCTTTGACGATCGCGATGGGGTTCTTCATGAGGATCTCCTGGCCCTGGGGCGCCCGCGTCTTGTCGTGATGAGTAATGACGCGGGCTCGAAGGGGTTGCGCGAGATGACTCGCGCGGCGAAAGGGGGGGTCTAGCTACCAGCCAAACCACCGATTCGCAACACGAATGCACGGCAGCCGAGCCCGCGCGCGCGGGAGATCGTGCCACACGAAGCGAAAGTTACGTTGCGGGGATGGCGGGATCGTCGATCCAGCCGTGGGCTCCCTGGGCGGCCCGAAGCAGGCCTCCTTTGGCCCTCCATCCGAGGAGTTAGCGCGTGGCCTTCGGATTGCTGTGCGTCCCCGGCTCTCTACACCCGGCACGAGGCGAAACCATGCGAAGCATCGGCAGTGGAAGGCGCGGCCTTCGAGCGACGATCGCCTCGGCAGGCATCCTGGTCGCCAGCGGCTGCAGCTCCAGTGAGCCGGCGGGGCTCGCGACGGACCCGCATTTCCCGTTCGCTCCGCCCGGCTCCTCCGGCTCCAGCAGCAACGTCGGCGCCACGAAGCCGCCGCCGACCGCCGCCGTCGACTCCGGCACCGAGCGGAGCACCCTCGACGCGAGCTGGGCGCCCGTGGACTCGGGCGAGGCGGACACAGGCCACGACACCGGTACGGCCGCGAGCAGCTCGAACGATTCCGGCACGTTGCCCGCACCGCCGACCGCCGAGGACGCTGGCGCCACGACGGACGGCGCCACGACGGACGGCGCAACGTCCGACGACAACCTCGCGTGCGCCGCGCCGTCGGACTGCAGCGGGGCGACCCCCATATGCTGCGGCACGGCCACGCTGACGGGTGGCAGCTTGCCCAACTGCACGGTGGGCAGCGTCACGACGGCGTGCCAGGCGGCCTGCTCCGACCAGCTCCAGCTGAGCTGTACCGCCACGCAGACGACGCGCCTCTGCGCCACCAGCGCCGACTGCACGAGCGATACGAACGGCAACACCAAGTGCTGCACGGTCGCGAACGTACCGAAGCCGATCTGCATCAGCCCGCTGGTGTCGATCTTCGCCTCCAACTGCAACTGACCCCGAGAGGGCCTCGGAGCGGACAAGCTGGATAGCGACCCACGGCTCTGCTACTCGTGCGCGCCATGGTGCGCGTCCGCTTTGCCCCTTCTCCGACCGGCTACCTGCACATCGGAGGGGTCAGGACCGCGCTCTTCAACTGGCTGTGGGCGCGGCGCACGGGGGGCGCCTTCGTCCTGCGCATCGAGGACACCGACCAGGAGCGCTCGACCGCCGAGAGCCGGGCGGTCATCCTCGAGTCGCTGCGCTGGCTGGGGATCGACTGGGACGAGGGCCCGGAGAAGGGCGGCGCGCACGGGCCTTACACGCAGATGGAGCGGCTCGGCCTCTACAAGGAGTGGAGCGAGAAGCTCATCGCGGCCGGCAAGGCCTTTCGCTGCTTCTGCACGAAGGAGGAGCTCGACGCCCAGCGCGAGGCGCTGAAGGCGAAGGACCCCAAGGCCAAGTTCCGCTACCCGGGCACGTGCCGGAGCCGCGCGGACCAGCCCGACAAGCCGTTCGTGGTCCGTTTCAAGATGCCGTCCGAGGGCACGGTCCGCTACGTCGACAAGGTCTTCGGCGAGGTCGTGACGCCCAACGCCGAGCAGCAGGACTTCGTGCTCCTCCGCTCCGACGGCGTGCCCCTCTACAACTTCGGCGCCGTCGTGGACGACATCACGATGGAGATCTCGCTCGTGGCGCGCGGCCGCGACCACATGGTCAACACGCCCCCGCAGATCCTGCTCTACGAGGCCTTCGGCGCCAAGGCGCCCGACTTCGCGCACCTGCCCATGATGCTCGCGCCGAGCGGCGAGAAGCTCTCGAAGCGCCACGGCGCCGTGAGCGCGACCGAGTACCGGGACCAGGGCTATGCCCCCAGCGCCGTCCTCAACTACCTCGCCCGCTTCGGCTGGTCGCACGGCGATCAGGAGGTCTTCTCGAAGGACGACCTCATCGCCAAGTTCGACTGGGAGCACTGCGGGCGCGGGGACGGGAAGTTCGACGCGAAGAAGTTCCTCGCCATCAACTACGAGCACCTGAAGACCGAGGCCCTGATGCCGAGCGCGGAGTACGCCGAGCGCGTCCTCCCCTTCCTCGCGAAGCGAGGGGTCACGGGCGCTTCGACGGAGGCCGTCCTGCGCGCCCTCCCCACGGTGCGCGAGCGCGCGCACACGTTCGTCGAGGCGGCCGAGTCGCTCGACTTCTTCTTCCGCGACGCGCCGGTGATGGACGAGAAGGCGGCGACCAAGTTCCTCGTGCCGGAGGCCGCCCCGCGCCTCCGCGAGCTCGCGTCCACGATCGCGGCCGTGAGCGACTGGACGGAGGCGGCCCTCGAGGCGCGCACCGTCGCGTGGCTCGCCGAGAAGGGGCTCGCCATCAAGGACATCGCGCAGCCGTCGCGCGTCGCGCTCACGGGGCGCTCGGCGAGCCCGGGGCTCTACCAGGTCCTCTTCGTGCTCGGGCGCGACGCGTCGCTCGCGCGGCTCGAGAGCGGCGCCGCCCGGGCGGAGGGCGCACGTGCTCCTGGGGCCTGATGTCCTGAAGTTCCCGCCGCCCCTGCCGGCGCCGGAGCCTGCGCTCGAGTCGTTCCTGCACGCGGCCAAGCCGCTCATCCCGATCCCGGCGCTGCTGGCGATCCTGCCTCTCGTGTGGCTCTTCTTCCGCGGCACGTGGCGCGAGCTGGACGAGGACGCGCAGCGCCAGCGCGGCGAGCTCATCGCGCAGGGCAAGTCCGACTACCGCCCCTTCGTCGCGCTCGTCCTCGCCGCCGTCATCCTGACGATGCAGGAGTACTACGGCGGGCGAAGCTTCTTCGACGACACGATCCGTCCGATCCTGACCAAGTGGGACGGCCGCTTCCCCCACCAGATCCGGCTCGCCAAGTACGACGAGCTCTACAGCTTCGGCTGGTGGGCGTTCGCCCGCACGTTCGGCTACGTCGCCGTGCCGTTCGGCGTCTGGAAGATCGCGTTCCGAAAGGACTCGCTCCTCGACTTCGGCCTGCGCACGAAGGGCTTCTTCAAGCACGCCTGGATCTACGCCATGTTCCTCGGGCTCGTGCTGCCCGCGATGCTGATCGTGAGCCGCGAGCCGGACTTCGGCAGCTACTACCCGTTTTACCGAAACGCGTCCCGCAGCTGGTACGACTTCCTCCTCTGGGAGAGCATGTACTTCTGCCAGTTCTTCGGGCTCGAGATCTTCTTCCGCGGCTGGTGGGTGCGCGCCCTCAGCAAGAGCTTCGGGTCGGGCGCCATCTTCGCGATGGCCGTGCCGTACTGCATGATCCACTACGGCAAGCCGTACCTGGAGGCGAACGGCGCCATCATCGCCGGCATCGCCCTCGGCTCGCTCAGCATGAAGACGAAGAGCATCTACCAGGGTTTCCTCGTGCACATCACGGTGGCCGGCCTGATGGACTGGCTGTCGCTCTGGCACCGGCACGCCCTGCCGCACGTGTTCTGGCCGCCGGGGTAACGGTTACTGGAGCGCCCAGGTCTCGACGTCGCACGAGTTGGCGAGGTCGGGGCCAGCGACCGCCTGGATGGTCAGCGTGAGGGCGGTGCAGTCGAGCGTGCCGGAGCTCACGTTCCATCCTCCCGGCGCCAGGGTCGTCCCCGTTCCGAGCGTGATGGCGGTTCCGGAGAAGGAGAGGATGTCGATCACGTAGGTCATCCCGGCGGCGACGTTGAGGGTGCCAGCCGAGATCGTGATCGTGGCGGGAGCGCGGGGCACCTCCGCGAGGGAGAAGAAGCTGTCGTTGGGGCACGCTTCCTGGTCGATGAGGACCGCGTCGTACGACTGGCCGCACGCGCCACCGAGGACGGGACCGATGCCCGACGGCCCGGCGTCGTTGCCGTCGGGACCGGGTCCCGTTCCAGGCCCCGTTCCAGGGCCGGAGGGGGACGGAGGGGTCGAGGTTGGACCAGGAGCCGGCGTCGTCGGGCTCGGGACGGCGGTCGGAGCGGGGATGGGGACCGTCGCGGTGCCGCCCGGGGTCGTGGGAGGCGGGGCCTTCGCCTGGCCCGGATCCGTGTCGGCCGTGGGCTCGATGCGGCCGCCACACGCGGCGCCGCCGAGGAGGCCGAGCGCCAGGGTCACGACCGCGGGCAAGATGGAGCGACGCTGGGTAGCCAAGAGGGATCCGCCTTTCGTTGTCCCCAGGCAGTGCAGGCGGCGTGCCCGACCTCGTCGGTCGACGGGGCGCGCTGGCTGCCAATCGAGTTGCCGCGGACGATGAGCACATGGCCGGCGCCCGGCGCGTCCGTCGCGCCCTTCGGGAACCCCCCGGGTAACCGCGCGTTCACGGTGGCCGTGAGACGTCGATCACGCGGCGCCCGTGAGCCTGCCTGGCGACGACCCAGCCTGTCCGCGCGAGAGCCGGAGCACGTGACGTCACTACCGCGAGCGCCAGCACGCCGAGGAGAAAGAGCGCGGATGCTACTCGAGGACCGTCCGCGTGAGCGCCGGCATGCTGCCGCCGAACGCCTCCTGCCAGGCGCCCTGCGCCGCCGCCGCGACCTTCTCGGGCGGGGCCTCGAACGCGCGCTTCAGCTGCGCGTCCAGCTCGTTCAGCTCCACGTTGACCATCGGCCCCGCGCCGAGCCCGAGCTTCGACAGCACCGAGCTCACCACCCACCACGCGACCTGCTGCTGCAGCTGGCCCCCCTGCGTCACGCGGCGGCTGATCCACCAGAGCGCGAGCCTCGGGCAGGCGCGCGGACGGGCGAGCAGCTCGAGCTCCGAGGCGGCCAGGCCCCTGGACGAACGCGAGTCGAGGTTCGCCTTCGCGAGCGCAGGCACGCTCGCGCCCTCGAGGCGCTTGTCCTCCGCGAGCCTCACCGCGAACTCCTCTTCCTCCACGAGCGCGAGCTGGTCCACCGCCGAGGCGACCTGGCGCCGGTAGAGGGCCATGCGGTCGTTGGTGGCGAGCAGCTCCTGGAGGAGGTGATCGTCCTCGCCGCCGCGCGCCCGCGTGAGGGCGCGCACGAGCGACGGGCGGAGCTGCAAGCGCGAGGTCGGCCCCACGGCGTAGCCGGCCTTGGACAGATCGCTCGCCGCGGCGTTACGCGACACGAGGGCGCGGTAGACGCCGAGCGCGTCGGCCGAGTCCAGCCGCGAGGCGCGCTGGAGCTCCTCCGCGACGAGCCGCCCCTCGGCCCGCGCGAGCTCGGCGGGCGGCGACACGTCGCTCGCCTCCCACTCCTCCGGCCCGAGCGATCGGCCCTCGGCGATCGGGCGCAGGAGATACTGGACGAAGTCTTCCTCCGCGAGGTCGAGCGACAGGAGCGCCCAGTCGTCCTTGTCGGCCTTGTAGAGGGCCGAGTCCTGCAGGTTCAGCCGATCGATCCGGCGTCCCCAGGCGACGTGGAGCCGCTCGCCGTTCATGGCCAGCTCGTCCCGGCGGGCCACGAAGAACCCGGTGACCCAGACCGAGTGCCCCTCGGTGCCGCGGGCCCCGTACGCGTGGAAGAGCGCCGGGATCCGTGCGCGCGCGAGCTCGCCGTTCAGCCCGTTCAGCGTCGCGAAGAGCGGAGCCATGGCCTCGTCGGGCGACTCGACGCGGGAGTCCGTCGCCTCGAGGACGCCGTCGAGGGCCTGCGCGAGGAGGGGAGCGGCGACCTTCCCGACCTGCTTGGCGACGGACGGCGAGAGGAGCGCGTCGCGCGCCTCCGTGTCGCCGCCCTGGCGCTCGGCGGCCACGAAGTCGGTCAGAGGGTCGCCCATGGCGACGCCGAGCGCGGTCTTGCGGAAGCGGTCCTCCGGCGTGGGCCACACGTAGGGCGCCACGAACGTGCCCACGGCCGCGAGCGTCCCCAGGACCGACGCGATGACGAGCGGCGTCGTGATGGGCCAGAAGCGGCGCGACGGCTTGGGGCTCGTGACGAAGAACACCTCCTCCCCGTGCCGCTCGGCGGAGGCGCGGTACCCGCCGGCCGTGCGAGGGCGGACGGGGGACGGGGCGAGGTACGCGGGGGAGAGCGCGTGGAAGGCTTCGCTCACCGCGATGGGGTCGTCCGCCTCGAGCTTCGCGGGGCGCTCGGGATTCAGGAGGAGAAACGCGAGCCTGAGCAGGTGCTCCTCGCCCGACGACGGCGACGCCGCGCGCGCCGCGTCGAGGGCACGACGGACGCGGCCTCGCAGCATGGGGCGGAGCAGAGGGTCGAACGCACCGAGCGGCACCGCGAGCGCGTCGGCGATGCCGATCTCCGCGAGCTGGGCGAGGATCTGGAGGGTGGTTCGGTCCGCCGCGGCCATCGTCCCCAGCGTCTAGCACGCCTTGCCAGGCGAGCCACCTGCCGGAGGACGCGCACGGGGCTCCCGCAGGCGTAGACTGCCGGCATGAACGACTGGCTCCCGATGATCCCCGTCTTGCTCGTCGCCGCGCTCGTGCTCTTTCGGTCCGTTCGCCAGGTGAACCAGTGGGAAGTCGCGCTGAAGTTCACGCTGGGAAAGCTGACAGGACGGATGGAGCCGGGGCTCTCCCTGGTGATTCCGGGCGTCCAGCGCATGGTCCGCATCGACACGCGGACACGCAACCGGGACCTGCCGCAGCAGCAGGTCATCACGGCGGACAACGTCACGGCCGCCATCGACGCCGTCGTCTACTTCAAGGTGGTCGACCCCGAGAAGGCGACGCTCGCCGTCCAGGACTACGAGCTCGCCGTGAAGGACCGCGCCAAGGTCGTCCTCCGGGATGTCGTCGGCGAGACGCGGCTGGACGACTTGCTCGCCCACCGCGAGGAGGTCGCCGCCAAGGTGCGCGTCGCCGTGGACCAGTTCGTCTCGCAGTGGGGTCTGCACGTGGAGCTCATCGCCATGCGCGACATCCAGCTTCCGCAGCAGATGCAGGAGGTCATCGCGCGCAAGGCCATCGCGGAGCGTGACCGGCAGTACGTCATCATCAAGAGCCAGGCCGACGTCGAGAGCGCGAAGAACTTCGCCGAGGCCGCCCGTATCCTCGCCGAGCAGCCCGGCGCCATGGAGCTGCGCCGCCTCGAGGCGCTCCAGAACCTGTCGGGCAAGGGGAGCAAGGTCGTCTTCGACCTGGCCAAGCCGGAGGTGAGCGACGTGCGCAAGCGCGTCGCGGCCATCAGCGTCGCGATGAGCGAGAGCAAGGACCTTGGCGAAGAGGAAGAGGTTGCCGCCGAAGGGCCCGCACGGGGGGCCGTCGTCCGGCGGTGACGCCGGAGGAGCTCCGCCGGGGTGCGCTCGCCACGCTCGGGCCGCACGCGGACCCGCGAGCGCGGCAGACGCTGGAGCGCGCCGAGCTCGTGGTGATCGAGGCCGGCACGTCGTGGGAGGGCGCGCGCGCGAGGGTCACGGGCATGCGGGTGGGGCTCGGGGTCACGCCGGAGGACCTCGCCGCGCTCGAGGGGGCGCACGCGGTGAAGGACGCGCTCGTCGCCGCCGTCGCCGCGGCCATCGCGGTCGATGGCGTCCTCGCGCTGACCGATCTGGTGCCGTACTGGAGCCCCGCCGCGCGCGCGGAGGCCGCGCTCTACCGGGGGGCGCTCGGCCCGGACGACCTCGGGGCCGCGGTCGTGCACTACCTCCGCGCGAAGGGCGAGCACGAGGCGTCGGAGCTCGCCAAGGCCACCCGCTTCACGGTGGCCGGCGACGAGGTCACGGCCCTCCCCTCCCCTCCTCCAATCCACGTGGCGAAGCTCGACGCGGCTGTGCGTGCGCTGCTCTCGGGCCTCACGCAGAAGAAGGTCCGGCTGCGCCACGGGGGCAAGCGGCGATGAAGAAGATCATCCTGGGCGACAACGCCGACGTGCTGAAGTCCTTGCCCGCCGAGCTCGCGAGGCTCATCTACATCGACCCTCCGTTCAACACGGGCAAGGTCCAGAAGCGGAGCCGCATCACCGCGAGGAGGACGGACGCACCCGGCAAGCGCGTGGGGTTCGGCGGGCAGCGCTACGAGGTCGAGAAGGTCGCGAGCGGCTCGTACGAGGACGAGTTCGACGACTTCGAGGCGTTCCTGCTCCCGCGCATCGAGCTCGGCCTGCGCTGCCTCACGAAGGACGGGTCGCTCTTCGTCCACCTCGACTGCCGCGAGGTCCACTACGTCAAGGTCGCCCTCGATCGGCTGATGGGCGGGCGCGACCACTTCATGAACGAGATCATCTGGGCCTACGACTACGGCGCGCGCTCGAAGAGCCGCTGGCCCAGAAAGCACGACACGATTCTCTGGTACGCGCGAGACCCCGACGACTACGTCTTTCACTTCGACGCGATGGACCGCATCCCCTACCTCGCGCCGGGGCTCGTCTCGAAGGAGAAGGCCGCGCGCGGCAAGACCCCGACCGACGTGTGGTGGCACACCATCGTGCCGACGAGTGGGCGGGAGAAGACGGGGTACCCGACGCAGAAGCCGCTCGGCATCCTGAACCGCCTCATCAAGGTGCACTCGTCGCCGGGGGACGTCGTGCTCGACTTCTTCGGAGGGAGCGGGTCGTCGGCCGAGGCGGCCGCGAAGAACGGGCGCGGGTTCGTGATGGTGGACAACAACCCCGAGGCGGTGCGGATCGCGGCGGCCCGGCTGGCGAAGTACGAGCCGGAGTGTGAGGGGTTCGCCGCAGGCTAGCTGGTCAGACTCGGCGCGAGCGGGCGTCCCACGCGAGGGCGAAGAGCACGAGCGGCATCCCGACGAGGACGACGAGCGAGGCAGGGTCGATGCTCGCGCCCGCCGCATGCTCCCGCCACGCGTCGCTGCCGTGGCTGTAGAGCTGCTGCGCGGTCAGCGCCGCGAAGAGCCACACGAACCCGCGCGGGCGACGCCACACGCCGGCGGCCGCAGCGAGGTTGATGAGCACGAAGAGAGCGTGGCGCGCCGGCGTGGACGAGCCCGCGGGCAGCACATCCAGGGCGGCGAGAGCGTGGAACACCGCGCCGGCGACGAAGGAGACCGCGAGGAGTGCGAAGAGGCGCCGCAGGGTCGCACTGGTATAGCAGGCGCGTCAGTCGAGCTTCGTCGCCGTGACCGTCACCTGGAAGCGCTTGTGGGTCGCCAGATCGTCGAGGCTCGCGACCACGGTGGGCTCCCCCGGGCGGAGGAACGCGTCGCCCTCCGCGCTGAGCTTGCGGACGCCCAGTCCCTCCTCGAGCGCGCTCATCTCCGTGTCGGTCTGGAGGACGAGGTTCTCCCCCTGCGCGGCGATCTGGAAGCGAACCTTGAGGCCGACGTCCATGCGGGCCTGCGACGCTGCGCCGAGAGGCACGTTCGCGCCGATCGCGATGTGCCCCGTCCGGTGCTCCTCGAGCAGGAGCGTGTACGCGTGGGATGTGCCGACCGCCGCGTTCGGGTCCCGCTCGGAGATGGTGAAGTCGAGGCGGTAGAGCGCTTCCTTCGGAGAGCGCGGCGGCGCGGACGCGGCCCGCGAGGGAGACGCCCCGCGCACGCAGCCGACGGAAGGGACGACAGTGACGAGGAGCGCAGCCACGAGGCCGCAACGACGGACGAAGGTTCGCGAGAGGATCATGCCCCGCGCATCGCAACAGTCGTGCCCGGTACGCGGTGGCGCCAACCCCTGCGAAAGCGCGCCGGGGTCGAGGTGTGCGACCGCCGGCGAGCGACAACTTGGCAGCGAGGGCGCGCGACCGTGACGGGGTGTCGCCAGGCGCGTCACCGCCCGAGCCAGGCGAGCCAGCCGGCGCCGAGCGCGAGGCTCACGAGACCCGAGGGCACGCCGACCTTCAAGAAGTCGACAAACGAGATGCGGGACTGCCCCTTCGCGCGCTCGACGACGATCACCGTGGCGAGAGAGCCGGGCAAGGTCAGGTTGCCGGCGAGCGTCGACGACATCGCCAGCGTGAGCCACGCCGACTCCGGGTGCGCCAGGTGCGGGACGAGGGTGCGGAGCACCATGACAGCCGGCACGTTGCTCACGACGTTCGACACGATGGCCGTGATGACCGTGAGCCCGCCGACGCCGTCGGCGTGGAGCGGCCCGAGGAGACCGAGCAGCCGCCCGGGGAGACCCGCCTTCTCGACGCCCGCCACGACGACGAAGAGCCCCGCGAAGAGCGCGAGCAAGGTCCAGTCGACGCGCGCGTAGAGGCGCTTCGGGTCGACGGCGCGCGTCAGCAGCATCGCCGAGGCGCCGAGCGTGGCCGCGATGACGGGCGGGACCCCGGCCACGAACGCGACGAGGACCAGGGCGGTGACGACGCCGCTCTTCCACACCCAGCGGAGGTAGACCCGCGGCCGCTTCCGCCCGACCTTCGGCTGCGCGAAGGGGCCGCCGAGCGTTCGCCGGTACGAGAGCCAGAGGACGCCCACGTTCGCGACGAGCGACAGCACCGCGACCGGCGCGAGCGCCGCGGCGAACCTCCCGTAGGAGATGTGCGAGAGCGACCCGATGAGGATGTTCTGCGGGTTGCCCGTGATGGTGGCGACGCTTCCGATGTTCGACGAGGTCGCGAGGGCGAGCAGGTACGGCTTCGGGTCGCGGTCGAGCGTCCTCGCCATCTGCAAGACGAGCGGCGTGAACGCGATGCATACGACGTCGTTGATGAGGAACGCCGACAGGAGCGCCGATGCGACCGAGATGGCGACGAGCAAGGCGAAGGGGCTCCGGGCGCGGCGCGTCACCCACCAGCCGACGAGCGCGAAGGCCCCCGAGATCTCGAGCGCGGCCGAGAGGACCATCATCCCGAACAGGAGGCCCAGGGTCGCCCCGTCGATGGACGCCTGCGCCTGCGTGACCGTGAGGACACCCGTGGCCACGACCAGCGCCCCGCCGACGACGGCCGCGGCCACGCGGTCCGAGCGAAGCCCGGGCACGCGCCCGAGCGAGAAGGCGACGTACGTGAACGCGAAGATGAGCGCTGCGGCCAACGGGACTCCGTACCACGGCGGCGGGCTCAGCCGCGCCGTCCGGCCGTTTACTTCTCCGGAGCGGCCTCTGGCGCGAGCGCCGCGAGGGCGAACTCGAGAGCCCGGGCGCGCGTGCCGTGGTGGAGGGGGCCCGCGTAGAGACCGACGAGGTGGCGGAGCGCGGCGAGCGCGGCGGGCCGGGCGTTGCCCGTCCAGGGCTCCGCGCCGAGGCGCCTCCAGAGGAGCGACTCCAGCGCATGAGGCCGGCGGGCCAGCCCCTTCGCCGCGCGCTCGACGATCTCGGACGACGAGGGGTTCGCCCGCATGGCGCGGAGGTAGTAGCCGAGGGCACCCGTCGTCCGCCCGAGCGAGTAGGCGCACGCGTCCCCGGCGTCGCAGAGGGCGAGGGCGCGCTCCTCGTCCGTCTTCGCCTCCTCGATCCGCTTCTTGGCGTCGCGCAGGGCGCCCGGCCTCGGGCGAGCGGAGCGCTCGGTCAGGAACGCCGGACGGACGCGCCAGATGGTGAACGCAAAGAAGACGAGCGCGGCAACGATGAGCGGAACGTGCCAGTCATCCATGGATGGTCGGACGTCACCCTACCACCACGCCAGTCCTTGATCCGCCCCGTTGTCATCCGGGATGAGGAAGGGCCGCCTGGGGGTTACTTGCAGCGGCCCTCGTAATCCGGCACGATCATGGTTCGCATGCGAGCAACTGCTGCCAAGCCTCGGGACGCGAGCGCGAGCGCGCGCGCCTTCGCCCGGGCCCTGGCGTGCGTGCTCGTCCTGGCACTGCCCGCCGTGGCATCGGCGGACATCTACCAGTACGTCGACAGCGAGGGCGTCGTGCACTTCGCCTCGCACGCGACGGACCCTCGGGCGCGCCTCTACATCCGCGGCAACGGCGGGCCCGCGCGCCCCGGCATCACGCCGACGATGCCGAGCGACCACGACGTGGCGCGCTTCACCCGCTACGACGAGTGGATCCGCCAGGCGGCGACGTTCTACCAGATCCCCGAGCAGCTCGTTCGCGCCGTCATCAAGGTGGAGAGCGACTACGATCCGCGCGCCGTCAGCGTCTCGGGCGCGCGCGGCCTCATGCAGCTCATGCCCGACACCGCCGACCGCCTGATGGTGAAGGACATCGCAGACCCGCGGGAGAACATCTTCGGCGGCGTCCGCTTCCTGCGCGTCCTCGCCAACTCCTTCAACGGAGACCTCGAGCTGACGGTCGCCGCGTACAACGCGGGCCCGGGGGCCGTCGTCCAGTACGGAGGCATCCCGCCGTACGCGCAGACGCGCGACTACGTCGTGAAGGTGACCAGGTACTACCGCCGCTACCGCACCGTGGCCGACGTCACCGAGGCCAGCCTCTCGACGGCTGACTGAGCCGAGCTCCCCATGCTTCGCCGCTCCCTCGCGCTCGTTGCGCTCCTTGCCCTCACCTCCCTGCTCACCGCGAGCCCCGCGCGCGCCGAGGCGCCCGAGCTCGAGGTGCAGGAGGTCGCCGACACGGGGTCGATGCCGAAGGGGGCCATCCTCTCGCCCGACGGCAAGCGCTTCTACGTCACCAACTTCGGGATGGCCAACGGCGACAACATCACCATCTACGACGCGACGACGCTCGCCCGCCTGGGGGCCATCAACCTGCCCGGCATCGCGGTGGAGAGCGTCCTCTCGTCGGACGGGACGACGCTCTTCACGTCCAACTTCTCCCGCGACTCGGTCCAGATCATCGACGTGAAGACCCGGCGGGTCGTCCGCGAGGTCACCGCCGGGTCGCACCCCAAGATCCTCGCGCTCTCGCAGGACGGCAAGACGCTCTTCGCGGCCAACTGGAACGGCCACTCGGTCACGCAGATCGACGTCGCGCACGGCAAGGTCGTGCGGACGCTCGCCGTCGGGGACCACCCGCGCGGGATGGCGCTCACGAAGGAGGGCACGCTCTACGTCGCCAACTTCGACCAGACCTCGATCGACGTCTTCGCCGGGCCCGACTACCGCTGGGTCACGCGCTACGAGGTGTGCCGCATCCCGCGGCACCTCGCGCTCTCGCCCGACGACAAGACGCTCTACATCTCCTGCTACCACGACTCCGAGCTCCACGCGCTCGACCTCGCGACGGGGCACGTGACCCACAAGGTGCCGATCGGCAAGAACCCGAAGAGCATCGAGGTGTCGAAGGACGGCCGCTACGTCTTCTCGGCGGACTACGGCGAGACGTCGCACAGCGTGTCGGTGGTCGACACGACGGACTGGACGGCGCGCATCTTCGTCGTGCCCGGCATGGACCGCGGCAGCGGCATCGCCATCGCGGAGGACGGCAAGCACGCGCTCGTCACCGGCTGGTTCGACAACCACGTCTACCTCGTCGGCTTCGCGGGGACGGGCGGGCACCCGAAGGAGACGCTCGAGAAGATCGAGGTCTGGGCGCACCGGCGCCATTACCACCCGGACGATCAGAAGACCGGCGGCTCGTAGCCGTGGCCCTGCCCGTCATCCCGAGGCGCAGCCGAAGGATCCCCGCACGAGCCGCGGGCGATCGCCGCCAGGGCCTCCGGTCGGTCCTTCGCTCCGCTCAGGATGACACCGGGGGGGCGCGGGTACGCGGCTTGCGGCACCCCAGCGGCACATGCTGGCTGGCGCGATCGCGGTCCTGGTCGTCACCTTCGCGATCTCCTTCCTCTGCTCGCTGGCCGAGGCCTGCGTCCTCAGCCTGAGCCGCGCGGAGATCGCGGGCGTCGCGCAGCGGAGCCCGCGGATCGGGGCGATCTGGGCGCGGTTTCGGCAGCACCTCGAGCAGCCGCTCGCCGTCATCCTCATCCTCAACACGACCGCACTGACGATCGGGACCTCGCTCGCCGCGGGGCGCTTCGCCTTCCTCTACGGGCAGCGCGGCGTGCTCATCGCGTCGGCCATCGTCGCGTTCGTGATGATCGAGTGGGCCGAGGTGCTCCCCAAGGGGCTCGGCCTGCGCCACCGGCGCACGCTCGCCATCGCCTTCGGCGTGCCGCTCCAGACCATGGTGACGTTGCTCCGGCCGCTCGTCGCGCTGATACGCCTGCTCAACCGCCCCTTCGACCGCGGCGGCAAGGAGCCGCCCACGACCATCGAGGAGATCCGCGCGCTCGCGCGCGACGCGCGCCGGTCGAACGTCATCGGGGCGGCCGAGAACGCCATCATCGGGCGCGCGGCCGGCCTCAAGCGCCTGAACGCGCGGCGCATCATGGTGCCGCGCGAGGAGATCTCGTTTCTCTCGACGAACATGACGCTCAACGAGGCCTTCCTCCACGCGCACATGGACGCGCACACGCGCTTCCCGCTCTGCGACGGCGGCGACATCGACAAGGTCCTCGGCTACGTGAACCTCAAGGAGCTCGTGTCGATCCTCCACACGAACCCCGAGGCGGGCAAGCTGCGGGACATCGCCCGCCCGATCCACCGCGTCTTGCCCGACGCCAACGTCGCCTCCATCCTGCGCGACTTCGTCGGCGCCCACATCCACGTGGCGCTCGTCGAGTCGGCCGGGCCGAGGAAGAAGCGCACGCTCGGCATGATGACGATGGAGGATCTGCTCGAGGAGGTCGTGGGCGAGCTCGAGGACGAGTTCGACTCGCTGCCGCGGCAGCTGCACGATCTCGGCGGGAGCGTGCTCATGGCGGGCGGAGGGGCGGACGCGGCGGAGGCCCTGGGTCGCGCGGGCGCCGCCCTGACCGGCGACGAGCGGGGGACCGTCGCCGCGTGGATCCTGGCGCGGCTCGGGCGCCTTCCCGTGCCCGGCGACGAGGTCGAGCACGGCGGCGTGAAGGTCGTCGTGCGGCGCATCCGGCGGGGCCGCGTGTTCGAGGCGACGTTCACGCGCGGGCCGAGCGCCGCCTCCCTCCATCGCCCGCAGTGAGCTGGCCGGAGAGCAGGCTACTTGGCCGCTTCGAGCTTGCCGCCCAGCCTGGTGCACGTGCCGGCGGGCACGTTCTTCCAGTCGTTCGGGTCGTTGTCCTTCTTGCTCTGGCCCGCGCACGAGTGGCTTCCGCTCTTGCTGGCGCAGTCGTTCTGACCTGCCTTCGAGATGCCGAAGCACTTCTCCATCTTGGCCTGAGCGTCGGCGACGGCGGGGGCGCCGAGGCCCGCGACGATGCCGGCGACGGCGGCAAGGACCAAAGCGTGCTTCTTGTGCATGGGGTCGCTCCTTGAAGAGAGGGGGAACCGGGAACCGTAGCACGGCAGCCTCTCGCCCTCGCGGCGCCGCGCGTCTCCACGCGAGGGGCGGTCGCCCGCGGAGAGGCGACGGCCATGGCTCGCAAGACGGCGTCCTTCGCTTGGCCGGGCACGGCCGCCACGACACGGGAGACGAGCACCGCGAGGCGGCTTCCGACCGTCTCGCGCCTGGGGGCGACCATCTCTGGGCGGGTGACGACGATCTCCCGCCGGGGGGCGACGGTTCCCGGCCCGTAGACGGCCTCCGGCCGACGCGCATGCCGCGTTACCCCACGCGCTTGCCGCGTCACACGACGCGCTTGCCGCGTTACCCCACGCGCCTGCCGCGTCACACGACGCGCCTGCCGCGTCACACGACGCACATGGCGCGTCACACGACGCACATGGCGCGTCCCCACCGCTATGATGCGCCACATGCGATACACGATGGCGGATCTCGTCGAGCAGAGCGGCATTTCAGCGCGCACCATCCGCTCTTACATCGCGCTGCGCCTCATCCCACGCCCCGAGGGGAAGGGTCCGGCGGCGCTCTACACGCCCCGCCACATGAGGCTCTGCATCGCCGTCTCGCGCATGCGCGCCCAGGGCATCAGCCTGGCTGTCTGCTACGAGGAGATGATGAGCTGGACGGACATGAGGCTCCGGCGCTACCTGAAAGAGAGCGAGCCGAAGACCGAGGCTCCTTCCGAGCCGCCCGCGAGCCCCGAGCCTCCGCCCAGCCTGCCGCCCGAGCTCGAGGCCCCTACCCTCCCCGGCGCGCGCGGCAAGAAGCTCCAGAAGCCCACGCCCGCGGGGACGCTCGCCCTTCCCGACGCCCCCGCGTTCAAGTTCATCCCGATCCTGCCGAACCTGATCCTCTGCGTCGGCGAGCGGGCGACGCCGCTCGTCCAGCGCGTCGCGGCGGAGATCTACGAGAAGTACGGCGGCAGCCGCACGGACGAGGAGTGAGGCAGGCGGGTCAGTTGTTCGTCGGCGGCGGCGCGATCTGCGCGAGATCGAGCCCGCCCGGGTACTGGTAGCTCGTGTACGCGCCGTAGCCGAGCACCTGGATGCCGAACGGGTTGTTGCCCGTGAGCGTGTGCGCGCCGTTGGCGGAGCCGTTGGGGAGGGTGAGCCGCACGACCGAGAAGCTGCTGTCGATCGTCTCGGGCGCCGTGGAGACCGGCGAGCCGTCGAGCTTGAGCGTCGTGCCGGGGGATACGGTCACGTCGACGTAGTTGACCGCGTAGTCGGTGGGCGCGAGGAAGATGTAGCTCGTGCGGTACTGCTCGACGGCTGCCGCGAAGCTCATCGAAGGGTCCCCCTGCTGCATCGTGTCGGCCGGGTTGTTGTCGACGAGGCCGGCGCTCAGCTGGAAGCTTCCGACGCCGAACTCGTGCGTCCCCGTGACCTCGAACGAGGTCGACGTGTACCCGCTCGAGTCTCCGCAATCGACCACCTGACCTGCGCTGAGGGTGATGGGGCAACCGGCTGGCGCCGAGGGGCTGTAGGTGAGCGTCGTGCCGTTCGCGTTGCCGTAGAAGCGCACGACGTGGCCGACAGGCTGCCCGGAGGGCGACGTGGGCACCGTCACGACGTAGTGCTTGCCGAGCGTCTCGGCGGGGAAGACCGACTCTTCGATGTGGTCGCACGAGCCCGCCAGCGGGTTGTTGAGCGGGAGCGCGATGCACGAGATGCCCCCGATGACCTGCACGGGCTTGCTCGCCTTGAGGAGGGAGCCGCTGAAGTCATCCATCCCGGTCGCGGTACCGATGACCTCCGCGACGTCTCCTGCGTTGAGCGTGAACGTCAGGGTGCCGCCCCCGCTGGCCGCCTGGATCTGGCCCCCGGCGGCGGCCGCCGCGGTGTTCGAGAGCGTCACCTCCACGGTCGTCCCGGCCTGGGTTCCCGTGACGGCAAAGTAGCTGCCGAGCCCGGGCCCGCCCTGGCCAGGCTGGCTGTAGATGCCCATGACGCGGTAGTTGCCGGTCATCGCGGTGCTCGGCAAGAGGAGCGATGCGTCGTTCGAGAACGAATAGCAGCCGATGGGCCCGAGGTCCTCGGGGCAGCTCGTGTTTCCCGGGCACGCGGCCCAGCTCTTGCCGCTGGGGCCGCCCATGCCCGCGTACTCGAGGGCGTTGAACTGGTAGACCGTGACGGGCACGCTGCTGACGAGGTGGTAGGCGCCGCCCGTGGAGAAGATCGTGTTCGCGAGGGGCATCGCGGACCCGCAGTTGTCGGCGTCGGGCCCCTTGAGCGCGGCGTTCCACGGCAGGTAGATCTTGGCGAGCTGGCCCGGCGCCACCGTGGTGGTCTGCGAGAAGCTGTTCGGGCCCGTCACCGTGATCATCGCCGGTGTCGACTGCGTGTTGGCGACGGCCACGGCGAAGTCGAAGATGGACCACACGGCGTTGGCCACCGACGTGGGCCAGTAGTCGCACCCGATGTACGAGTGCGTCGTCGCGGCCTGCGCGCACGTCGCCACCGTCGTCTGCATGGGCGTGGGCGAGGAGTCGGCCTGGCCGGGGCCGAAGCCCATCCCCGTGTCGCCGGTCATCATCGTGGGGCTGCCGCTGTCGTCGCTGCCCGTGGGGCCGCCGTCGGGCGAATCGTCGAAACCAGAGCCCTTCGACTTGTTGCTGCCGCAGGCGGCGGTGACGGTGAGAAGGGCTAAAAAGGCGCTCGCAAGGCAAGAAGAGGTACGCATCGGGGCGTCGCTATAGCACCAGAGCCCGCCTGTCGCACCCGCGCGAGAGGCGAACAAGTAGGCCTCGCCGCACCGGCCAGAAGAGACTTGAAATCCCCTCTCTTCCTCTGCGCCCTCCGCGCCTCTGCGGTTCCCCCCCTTCCTCGGCTACCCTGCAAACGACATGAGGCTAGTCCGAATCGCCATAGCGAGCGTCAACACGACCGTCGGCGCGGTGCGGTCCAACGTCGACCGCGCGGTCGCCACGGCGCGGCGCGCGGCCGGGGACGGCGCGACCATCATCGCCTTCCCCGAGCAGCTCGTCGGCGGGTACGCAGCGGAGGACCTCGTGCAGTGGCGCGCCTTCGTCGACGCGCAGTGGACGGAGCTGTCGCGCTTCGCCGCCGAGACGTTCGACCTCGAGGCGGCCATCGCCCTCGGGGTGACGGTCGCCCGCGGCCCGCGCCTCTACAACGCCGCCGCGCTCGTCCACCGCGGCAAGGTGCGCGGGCTCGTGCCCAAGGAGAAGCTGCCGACCTACAACGTCTTCTACGAGTCGCGCACGATGGCGCGCGGCATCCCGGGCCAGTACGACACAGTGCAGGGCGTGCCCTTCGGCGACCTCGTCTTCGACCTCGACTTCGGCACCCTCGCCCTCGAGGTCTGCGAGGACATCTGGTCGCCCGACGGCCCGATGCGGCGCCGCTGCTACGCGGGCGCCGAGGTCGTGCTGAACCTCTCGGCCTCGCCCTTCCGCCTCGGCGTCCCGGCGACGCGGCGCGAGATGCTCGCCACGCGGGCGTCCGACAGCCAGGCGACGGTGGCGTACGCGAACCTCGTCGGCGCCAACGACGGCCTGCTCTTCGACGGCGGCGGCTTCGTCTCGCAGAACGGCCGGCTCGTGCTCGAGGCGCCGCGCTTCCGCGAGGGCTTCGCGGCCGTCACGGTGGACCTCGATCGCACGCGCCGCCTGCGCGTCGAGAACACGACGTGGCGCACCGACCAGGAGGCCTTCCTCGCGGAGACGACCGCCACAGTGCGCCGCGTCGCGGTCGACGGCCCTACGGGGGGCCGCGGGCTCTCCTTCCCGGTGCCCAGGCACAAGAGCTTCTTCCTCCCGGCGCCCGACACCGCGCGCAGCCCCCGCACGGACTTCTGCGAGGACATCCTGGACGCGCTCGCCCTCGGCATCGGCGACTACTTCGAGAAGACGGGCGCGTTCAAGACGATCGGCGTCGCGCTCTCGGGCGGCAGGGACAGCCTGCTCTGCCTCATCCTCGCGCGCCGGTACATCGACCGCCGCTTCGCGAGCGTGGACCTCGCGGCCAGGCGCGCGAAGGCCTCCGAGATGCTGCGCGCCTTCTTCATGCCCACGCGCTACTCGTCGCCCGAGACGCGCCTCGCCGCCGAGCGCGCGGCCGAGGAGCTCGGCGTCCCGCTCGCGACCGTGAGCATCGACGACGTCTTCGAGCGCGAGCTCGAGGCGGTCTCGCGGATGCTCCAGCCGGGCGAGGCGCTCACCGCGGCCGCCCGGCAGAACGTGCAGGCGCGCATCCGCGCCGAGCGCATGTGGACCTGGTCGAACAGCGCCGCGGGGCTCGTCCTCCAGACGAGCAACATGAGCGAGAAGGCGGTCGGCTACACGACCATCGGCGGCGACCTCGAGGGGGCCCTCTCGGTCATCGCGAACGTGCCCAAGACCGTCGTGAACTACCTGCTCGACTACCTCCTCGAGAAGACCGACTCGGAGGCCATCCGCCTCACCTTGAAGAAGCCCCCGACCGCGGAGCTCGCGGAGGGCATGGAGGACGAGAAGGATCTGATGCCCTTCCCGGTGCTCGACGCCTGCTTCGCGCTCTACGCGGGCGAGAAGATGGAGCCCGAGGAGGTGAAGATCGTGCTGCGCGCGCTCTTCCCCGAGCACGACGCGAAGAGCATCGACCTGTGGACGACCAAGTTCGCGCGGCTCTTCACGCAGTCGATCTACAAGTGGGTGCAGGCGCCCCTGAGCCTGCACATCGGCAACCTCGACCTCGAGCGGGAGCGCGCCCTCCAGCTGCCGGTGGTGCAGCGGACCGAGTGGCAGAAGTGACGACGCTGACGGAAAGGTCGCGCTAGGCTCCCCGCGTGCTCTCGCTGACGCCTCAAGAGCTACAGCACCTGCTCCTCACGTTGCCCGCCGAACGCACGCCGTTCATCTGGGGGCCACCCGGCATCGGCAAGAGCGCGATCGTGCGGGCCGTCGCCGACGCGCTCGGCTTGCCGTGCGTCACGCTCCTCGGGACGCAGATCGCGCCCGAGGACCTCATCGGCGTCCCGCGCATCCGCCAGCTCGAGTCGGGGAGCGCGGCGACGGAGTTCTGCCCGCCCCGCGCGATCCTCCGCGAGGAGCCGTACCTGCTGTTCATCGACGAGCTCAACTCCGCCATCGCCGACGTCCAGAAGGCCTTCTACTCGCTCATCCTCGACCGTCGCCTCGGCGACTACGAGCTGCCCGCCACCTCGCGCGTCATCGGGGCCGGCAACCGCATCGAGGATCGCGCGCTCGTGCGCCCCATGGCGACGGCGCTCTCCAACCGCATGATCCACGTGATGCTCGAGACGACGGCGGACGCGTGGCTCGGCTGGGCGGCGCGGAGCGAGATCCACCCGCTCGTGACGGCCTTCATCCGCGCGCGCCCCGACCGCCTCGTCGAGGCGCCCCCGACCGACGCCACCCCCGCCTACCCCACGCCGCGCGCGTGGCACATGCTGTCGGACGCCCTGAAGACCGTGAAGAGCTCGCTCTGGCCCGCGGTCGCCGCGGGCAGCGTGGGCGACCGCGCGGGCGCCGAGTTCAGCGCGTTCGCCAAGCGCGCGCTCGAGGCGCCGTCCCTGGATGACCTCGCGAGCGGCAAGGCCGCCGTCCCGCGCGACCCGGAGCTGCTCTATTTCCTCGGCGCGAGCGCGCTCGCCCGCCTCGCCTCGGGCGCCCCTGCGGATGGGCTCGTGGCGGCCAAGGCCGTGGTCGCTCTCGGTACGGTGTCGCGCGAGGTCGCGGTATGGTGCGTGGATGCTGCGCTGGCCAACGACAGGCACGACGCCTCGCGCGACGCGTTCGAGACCCACCTGCGAAGCGACGGCGCGACCGTCCTCGTCGACGTCCTGCGCCTCGGAAGGTTCGCCCGTGAAGGCTGAGCCTCTCCTGCGTACGCTGCGACGGCTTCGCGCGTTCTCGCTCGGCGCGCTCGCCGTCGCTCTCGCGGCGTGCGGCAACCCGAAGCCCCCGCCTCCTCCCCAGGAGACCCTGCTCGGCTGGTGGGTAGGCCCGATGCTCGCGACGACGTGGGTGTCCAGGAAGCCGTGGGGCGCGGACGACCCTCGAAGCGTTCCGACGTACTGCTCGCTCGAGTTCGAGTTCCTCGAAGACGGCACGGTGGAGACCAACTGGCTCGACGAGGACAGCTGGACCTCGATGTGCTCGTACGCGCACCTGCCCTACAAGATCGACCCGGCGAACCCGGCGGTCATCCGGATCGGCTTCCCGTCGAAGATCGTGCGGTCGTGCCGGATGCGCCACCTCCAGGGCCAGCTCGTCGCCGCCTGCGCGAACGGAGCCACTCCGCCCGCGGACGAGACCAACCGCATCCTGCTCCACCCCCGCGAGCCGGAGACGCGCGTGGGCCTCGACGGGCTCGTGGGCTCCTGGCAGTCGGCCATCGGCGGAGACCTGCGCACGCTCACGGTTCGCAGCGACGCGCGGTTCCTGGCGAAGGGAGTCGACGCGGGGACCTCGGACAACGGCTGGGTCTCGGCGACCGATCGCACCTTCGAGCTCCACGGCGCGCGCAACCTCGAGTGCGCGTACCGGGCGACGTCGCGCAAGCTCACCATCCACTGCCGGGACGAGGACGCCGCCCAGGGCTCGGGCGGCGCGGCCCGGCAGCCCTTCGTCGTCTACACGCGAACGCGCTGAGGGCGCATGCCCATCGCCGTCACGGTCAACGCCGAAGCCGCCGCGCGCGGCGCCGTGGACAAGATCGCGGCGGCGCGCGTGTGGCTGCTCAAGGAGAAGCCCTTCTTCGGGGTGCTCGCCCGCGCGCTCCTCGTCGAGCCGTCGCCCGGGCTCCGCAGCGCCGCGCGCCTCTACGCGGACGACCGCCTCCTCGTTCACCCGGCGGCCATCCTGGCCATCCCGTTCCCGAACCTGTGCGCCCGCCTCGCGCACCTCGCGATGCACGCGGCCCTGACGGCGCTGGCGCGGCGCGCGGCCAGGGCGGCCCCCCGCTGGAACGTCGCGCACGACCTCGCCATCGAGCCGCTCGTCCGCGCGGCCCAGCTGCCGAGCGCCGCAGGCGAGCTGCCTCCGTGGCAAATAAGCGGGATGAGCGCGGAGGAGATCTACGAGCTGCTCCCGGACGACGCCGCGCCCGCGCCCGAGTGGTGCGACCTGTGCGACGCGCCGAAGCAACCCGAGGAAGAGCGTTCCCCTCCGCCCGGCGCCCCGCGGGGCACGAACGGCCCGCGCGACGAGAACGGCGAAGGCGAGGGCGAGCCGCCCGGCGAGGACGAACCGCCGCCGCCGCCGCCCGGCGAGGAGCACCACGAGGTGCGCGCGAGGGAGCTCGCGTGGAAGATGCGCCTCGCGGAAGCGCTGGAAGTGGAGCGTGCGTCGGGCGGCAAGACGTGGGGCTCGGTGCCCGCCTGGATCGACGCGATGGTGGGCGCGGTCATCGCGCCGCCGCCGAGCTGGACGGTGCTGCTCCAGCGTTCGATCGCAGCCCTCGCCCGCTCCGATCGCACCTTCCTCCGCCCGTCACGGCGGCAGTCGGCGATCGCGGACGCCTCGGGTGAGCTGTGGCCGGAGCTCGTGTCGATGCCCGGGCGCAAGGTGACGCGCGCGGGGCAGCTCGTGGCCATCGTCGACACGTCGGCCTCGATGACGGACGAGCAGATCGCCCACGCGCTCGGCTCGATCTGCGCGGCGGCGACCGCCGAGGGGGTCGACGAGGTGCGCCTGATGCAGGCCGACGCGGCCGTCACGAGCGACGCCATCGTGACGACGGCGGAGCTTCTCACGCAGAAGATCGCCATCAAAGGTCGCGGCGGGACGAGCTTCGCCCCCGCGCTCCTCTTGCTCGCGGACGAGGCGAACCGGACGCGGGAGCGGTTCACCGCCGTCTACGTGACGGACCTCGATGGCGACTTCCCGGACAAGAAGGCCGTGCGCTCGCTCGAGGTCCTCTGGGTGACTCCCATCAAGCGCCCCGTCCCCTTCGGCAAGGTGCTGCGCATGTAGTTCACCCGAGGGGCGGGCGTCAGCCGTAGCGCTTCTCGAAGAGAGCGCGGACGGGCGCCATGGTCCGCATCATTCCGAGCGAGTGCTCGGCGTGGCCGTGCGCGTAGCCGTTGCCGATCACCAGATCGACGTCCTTGCCGACGCCCTCGGCGCCGAGCGCCGCCTTCGTGAAGCTCGTCGACATGGCGAAGAAGTAGCAAGTGCCCCGATCGCGCGTGGAGAGGATGGCGCCCATCTCCGCGTCGCCGACGTTGACGCACGAGAAGCTCACGTCGACCTCGCGCTCGCCGTTGGCGCCGAGGACGGCGCGCCGCACGGCCACCGGATCGCGCGCGTCGGCTGTGACG
>Ga0302279_10000380_pt1 | contig 64495 bp, 57 predicted proteins | sample III_Bog_N3_3_FD_194541 | JGI IMG/M metagenome (GOLD analysis project Ga0302279, IMG submission 194541) | Peat permafrost microbial communities from Stordalen Mire near Abisko, Sweden - III_Bog_N3_3 | ecosystem: Environmental > Terrestrial > Soil > Wetlands > Peat | place: Sweden: Abisko... | reverse complement strand
CGCGCGCGGTGACGGGGAGGGTCGGTCACCGCTCGCTGACGCTCGCGGTACTGGCATCCTGTTCAACCTCAGGGGCCGCCGAGCGCTTCGAGCTTCGCGCGGGCGGTCTTGACGCCGAAGAGCGCCTGCTGGTCAGGGGCGAGGATGGGGCCGAGGACGACGCTGGCGAGGATGGCGGAGAGGAGGAGCGCTGTCTGGTCGTCCTTGCTCTCGGTGACGACCAGCCACACAGAGTCGCAGCGGCGGGCGAGGAGGCCCAGGCCCGTGTTGCCGGCCCGCGCGTCGGCGTCCTCCGCGGCGCGGAGATCGTCGTCCGTGCGCGGGCGGCCGTAGCAGAGGCGCGTGCCGCCCTCGGCCGCGCGGGGAGCGAGGACCACGAGCGCGGCGTCCACGGTCGGGAAGGTCGGGGCCCGGTAGCGCTTGTCCGTCGTGAGCCCGAGCCGCGCGTCGAAGAACTGCTCGGCGTGCCGCTGCCACGTCGAGAGCTCGACCCGCGCGTCCGTTCGCTGCGCGAACACCGTGAAGGCGCCCGTGCGGAGGGGCTCCTCGAGCGCGTCCTCGCGCAGGATCCCGTTCGGGTCGACCTTGCCCTCGAGCGACGTCACGGCCGTCACGTTGACCTCACGGGGCGACCGGCATCGCCCGAGGCTCGCCCGAAGGCCCCCCGTCCGCAAGGGGGCGCCCGACCCCAGATCAGCAGCTCGGTCGTCCGTCATTGGACGAAAATGACAGTCGTGCTACACGCCCGCCGCTGGAGGTAGGGGAGATGCGGGTTGCCAGGTTTGGTCTTCGCGGGCGTGTGTCGGCGGCGTGTACGGGGCTCGGGGTGCTGTTCCTCATGGCGGCGTGCGCCGGCGGTGGGTCCGCCGTGACGCAGCAGCCCACGATGGACGCTGGCGGACCGACGACGCCCACCTGCTCGGGCAGCACGCCCGACTCGTGCGGCTCCACGTGCGTCGACCTGCAGAGCGACAGCACCAACTGCGGCCACTGCAGCACCGCGTGTACGATGGGCACGACCTGCGTGACGGGCTCGTGCGCCTGCCCCGCAGGGACGATGCTCTGCTCGGGTGACGCGGGGCAGAGCTGCGCGACGACGCAGACGGACCCTGCGAACTGCGGCAGCTGCGGGCACGCGTGCGCGGGCGGGGACGTCTGCTCGATGGGCAGCTGCTCCTCGACCTGCACCACCGGGATGACCCAGTGCGGCTCGGCGTGCACGAACACCATGACCGATCCCGCCAACTGCGGGAGCTGCATGGACCCGTGCCCCATGCGCGCCAACGCGACCGCCGCCTGCGGGATGGGCGACTGCAGCTGGACGTGCGTGGCGCCCTACGTCGACGCCGACGGGGACCTCAACGCGCCCCGCGCGCAGATGTCGGACGGCTGCGAGTGCAAGGCGACGGCGACGGCGGCGATGCCGGACGTCCCGAACCTCTCCTTCATGGACACCAACTGCGACGGCATCAACGGCACGGTCGCCGACGCCATCTTCGTGGCCGCCGCGAGCGGCAACGACAACAACCCGGGCACCATCGACAAGCCCGTGGCGACCATCGCCAAGGGCCTCACGCTCGCCGGGCTCGCGAGCCCGGTGAAGAGCCTCTACGTCGCCAAGGGCACGTACACCGAGGCGGTCACGCTCGAGTCCGGCATCGGAATCTACGGCGGCTACGACGACTCGAACAAGTGGTCGCGCGCGCTCACGAACACCACGGTCATCCAGTCGCCGACCGCGACGGGCGTGGAGGGCAACGCGCTCGCGACGTCGCTCGAGCTCCAGCTACTCACGATCACCGCGAGCAACGCGCTCATGGCGGGGGGATCCAGCTACGGCGTCCTCGTGGCGGGGTCCCTGGCCGGGGCCAAGGTCACGCTCACCGCGTGCGACATCACCGCGGGCAGCGGCAAGGCGGGGGTCGCCGGCAACAGCGGCGTCGCCGGCGCGTCGGGCGGGCAGGGCACGACGGGGGACGCGAGCGGCAGCCAGGCAGGCGGCGGCATGTCGATGTGCGGCGCCGTCGGCGGCTACGGGGGTGCGTCGGTCAGCGGGAGCACGAACGGCAAGAGTGGCGGCAACGGCACCGCGGTGGGCGGCGGCTCGGGCGGCACCGGCGGGAGCCCCGGGACGAACCCCGGCTCGTGCGGCGGCAGCGGCGGCAACATGGCGCCGAGCAACAACACGGCCGGCGGGCCCGGAACGAACGGCAACAACGGCACCCTTCCGGCCGCACCGGGCACCCTCACGGGCGAGGCGTTCGTGCCGAGCGCGGGCGGGCCGGGCACGGCGGGGACGAGCGGAGGCGGGGGCGGGGGCGGGGGCAGCGGGAGCGGTGACGTCGACGTCTGCCTGAGCCTCGACCCGTGCTGCAACGAGAGCAGCGGCGGCGGCGGCGGTGGCGGCGCCGGTGGCTGCGCGGGTACGCTCGGCCAGGGCGGCAGCGGTGGCGGCGGCAGCTTCGCCGTGGCGGCCATCGAGTCGGCCGTCGCGATCGACGGCTGCGACCTCGTGACCGCCGCGGGCGGCGCGGGCGGCGCAGGCGGCAACGGCGCGCCGGGCGGAACGGGCGGGGCCGGCGGCGGCGGCGGCTCCGGAACCGGCGAGGCCGGCTCGGGCGCTACCGGGCAGGCGGGCGGGGCAGGCGGCTCGAGCGGGGCAGGGGCCGGCGGCTACGGCGGTCCGTCCGTGTGCATCGTCTACTCCTCGAACCTGGCTCCCTCGCAGAACCAGAACACCTGTACGCCGGGCCAGGGCGGTCGCGGTGGCCAGGGCGGCTTCAGCAGCGCCCTCGGCAACGCCCCCGGTACGCCCCAGGCCGACGGGCCCTCGGGGACGGTCCTCGCGCTCTGAGGGTAGAACCGCAGAGGCGTTCTCTGCGTCTCTGCGGCTATCCTCTCCCCGTGCGCGTTCTCCTCGTCGATTCGAATCATCCCGATCCGGCGCTCGTGCGCGAGGCGGCGGAGGTGCTGCGCGCCGGGGGGCTCGTGGCGTTTCCGACCGAGACCGTCTACGGGCTCGGGGCCAGGCTGAGCGATGAGAGGGCGCTCGCGCGGGTGTTCGAGGCCAAGGGGCGGCCCACCAGCCACCCGCTCATCGCGCACGTGCTCGGCGAGAAGGACGCCGCGAAGCTCGCGGCGTCGTGGCCGGAGCTCGCGTCGCGGATGGCGCGCGCGTTCTGGCCCGGGCCGCTCACGCTGGTCGTGCCGCGGGCCGCGGGCGTGTCGGCGGCCGCGTCCGGGGGGACCGACTCGATCGCCGTGCGCGCGCCTGTGCACCCCGTGGCGCGGGCGCTGATCGCAGCACTGGGGGAGCCCGTCGCCGCGCCGAGCGCGAACCGCTACCAGTCCCTCTCGCCGACGACCGCCGCGCACGTCGCGCGCTCGCTCGGCGACCGGGTGGACGTCGTGGTCGACGGCGGATCGTGCGCGGCGGGCATCGAGTCGACCGTGCTCGACGTGCGGGGCGGCGTGGCGCGCGTGCTGCGGCCCGGCGCGATCGATCTCCCGGCCCTGCGCGCGATCGAGCCCACCGTGGCGATGGCCGCGGAGGCCCCGCGCGAGGACCAGTCGCGCGCGTCGCCGGGCATGGACGCGCGCCACTACGCGCCCCGCGCGGTCCTCTCGCTCGCGGGCGGTCGCGGCGAAGCGCTCGCCGAGGCGCGGGCGCGCGCGGCCGCGGGGGAGCGCGTGGGTCTGGTGCTCCGGCGTGCGCTGCGCGACGAGCCGACCGAGTCGCTGCCCGGCCCCGTGCGCGCGGAGGCGCTGGGGGACGACCCGCTCGCCTACGCGCACGCCCTGTACGCCACGCTGCACGCGCTGGACGCCGATGGGGTGGACGCGATCGTCGTGGAGCCCGTCCCGGACGACGAGCGATGGGCCGCGGTCGCCGACCGCCTGCGTCGGGGCGCCCACCGCTGAGCGTGCGAAGCGAAGGATCCCCATCGGAGAACCCTTGCGGGGGGACGCCGGACGCAGTGTGCTCGGGGGATCCTTCGGCTGCGCCTCAGGATGACAAGCCCTACCGCGCGTGCCGGGACTCCAGAAACGCCGTGAGCCTCGACAGCTCGGCCGCCGTGAGGGTGCTCGCGAACGCGGGCATGTTGTGGCCGCCGTTGGAGATGCGGATGACGATGTCGTCGTGCTTCAGGCGGTCGCCGACGTGCGAGAGGTTCGGTCCCCGCCGCCCTCCCTGGGCGTCGACGAGGTGGCAGTTGATGCACCCCTTGTCGTGAAAGAGCACGGCGCCCTCGGCGATGGGCCCGGTCGTGGTGCCGACCACCGAAGGAGGCAGCTGGCCCGCGTCGAAGTTCGGTGACCACGACGAGCGCGAGCCCAGGACCCACATGGAGCCGATGAGCGTCACTGCGACGATCACGATGCCGACCGCCCAGGGCCGCTTGGACGGGTGCCTCTCGCCCTTGTTCGACAGGAGCGGCGCGGAGATGAGCAGCCCTCCAATCAGGACCGGCGCGAGGATGATGACCCAGTTCTCGATGCTCGCGGGGATGAGCGAGATGACCGCGAAGTACCAGAGGAGGTACCAGTCGGGCCGCGGGTCGGCGTTCGTCAGCGTCGGATCCGGTGGCCGATCGAGCGCGGGAGGGCCCACGAGCCACGCGAGCATGATGATGCCGAACAGCATCGCGACGCCGAAGACCACGTCGCGCCAGGCGGCGTCCGGCCAGAAGGGCACGCCGTCCTTCTTGAGCCCCTCCTCGTACTTCTCGCGGTACGTCGCGGGGTCGACGGGCTCGCCGGCCTTCGGGGGCTCGGCGATGCCGTGCCGGAGGACCAGCCGGAGGTGCAGGGCGATGAACCCGAAGAGCGCGGCGGGGATCAGGAAGACGTGGATGGCGAAGAAGCGGCTGAGCGTCGCGCCGCCCACCGTGTCGCCGCCGAGGATGAAGCGCGCCACGTGGTCCCCGATGACGGGAAGACGGCCCGCCTGCTCGGCCGCGACGACCACCGACCACGTCGCGTTCTGATCCCAGCGGAGGAGCTGCCCGGTGAAGCCCATCCCGAGCGTGAAGACGAGCATGAGCACGCCCGTCAGCCAGTTCATCTCGCGCGGGAACTTGTAGGAGCCGTGCAGGTAGGTCTGCGCCATGTGCAGGCCGACCATCTGCACCATCGCCGAGGCGCCGAAGTAGTGCAGGCCGCGGAGGAAGCGGCCGAACGTGGCGTCGTTCGTGATGAACACGAGCGTCTCGTAGGCCTGCGAGGACGACGCGATGTACGAGAAGGCCAGCGTGATGCCGCTCAGAACCTGCACGACGAACGCGAGCATCGTCGCGCTGCCGAACACGTACCACCAGCGGGCGCCCCGGGGGACCGGGTGCGTCATGATGGGGTGGAGCATCTTGACGAGACCGAGCCGGTCTTCGACCACGTCCCACGTTTGCTTGAGGAGTCGCTTGATCATGAGGGCTATCGGGGCGGCGTGGCCACGCGCGGCGCGCGTCAGTCGATGGGGATCGGGACGGTGAGGATCTCGACGTTGCCGTCCGTGATGCGGACCGGGTACTGAGGCAAGGGATGGGGCGGCGGGCCCGCGGCGACCGTGCCGTCCTGGTAGTAGACGCCCCCGTGGCAGGGGCACATGAAGAGCTTCGCGTCGGGCATCCACCGGACGGGGCAGCCGAGGTGGGCGCAGTGGATCGAGAACGCCTCGAACTGCTCGCCCTTGATGCGGCGGAGCCAGGCGGCGGTGTTGCCCGTGACGCCGGCCCACGGGAGCGGCGAGGCGTCCGCGAAGGTGACGGCGACCGTCTCGCCGACCTTGAAGGACTCGACCTTGCCGACCGCGCGCCACTGGTGCGTCGCGGGGTGGAGCAGCGGCCCCACGACGAACCCCACCATCGGCACCCCGAGCGCGACCCCACCCGCGGCCCCGAGCGTCACGCTCATTCGCCCGAGCAGCTGCCGCCGCGCGATGAGATCGGGATCCGCCGCCGTGGCCGCGTGCTCGGCCACCGCCGCGTGCCCAGGGCCGCCGGAGACCTCGGGATCACGCGCCTTCGCCCCGTGTCCCCCGGCTCTCTCCCCCGTGCCCGTGCCCGTGCCCGGATCCCCGCCGGGACCTGCCGCCTTCGCCGCTGCCGCCTTCGCCGGGTCCGCCGCTTCGGGCACGGGCACGGGCACGGGGAGGCTCTCGCCGGCCGGCTCGCCCGGGCCCGCACCCGCCTCTTTTGCCTTCGGGTCAGCTTGGTCGTTGCTCATGGCGCATGTCTCCGATCCATCCACCGAGCGCGACCGCGAACGTGACCAGCCCGATGACGAGCACCACGGTCGACGCGATGAGCCCCCACCCGAAGAGCGCGATGCCGAGCGCCAGCGCCGGTGGCCACGGCGTCGGCGCGGGGATGATCGCGGGCCGGGGCACGCTCCACCCGGGCCGCACCTTCTTCTCGGCGTGCTCGCTCATGCCCGCTCCTGCGCGACCAGCGGTCCGTCCGTCCGCTGGCCGTCGGCCTTGTACCACCGCGCGAGGAGCCCCAGGATCCCGCCTGCGTAGACGAGGCAAGCGGGCACCCACATGAGGAGCCCGCCGAGCTGCTGGTCACGGTCCGCCGTCAGCCCCCACGACCCGCGCAGGAGCGGCAGCACGCCGAGCGTGTCGGTCGGGTGCAGGTACACCGAGCAGACCTCGACCGGTGAGAAGGTCACGACGACGCCCAGGATCGTGCACGCGACGCACCCCGTGAACAGGTAGACCATTCCCTTGGCCGGCGCGATCCGGCTCTCGGCGCGCGGCGCCAGGATCGGCCACCAGTACACCGTCCCCATCGCGAGCAAGGACGCCTCCTGGACGCGGTGCACGACCGCGCTCTGCGAAGCCGCGTTGCACAGCGTGGGCGCATGCCACAGCCACATCGCGCTCACCCCGACGAGCCACGCGGGCGCGATCCACCGCTCGCCCCGCCCGGCTCCTTCCGCCCTCTCTTGCCCCAGCCCGAGCAGCACGAGCGGCGGCACGATGAGCACGAGGAGCAGGTGCTGGAGCATGTGCGCGCTGAAGAGGTACCCGTCCGAGAGCGCACCCACCGGCGAGGCCACCGCGAGCACCACCACCGCTGCTGCCGCCGTGAGGTACGGCGCGCGGGGCGAGAGCTTCGCGCGGGTGGCCCCGACATACACGCCGATCGCCGCAAGGCACGCCAGGATGGCGAGCGGGTCCCAGCGCCACGTCGAGAGGAGCAGCTGCGAGGTCGTCATCGCCGTCATCGCGCCGTTCATTTCGCCCTCAGGTAGACGATCGTGAAGACCACGAGCCAGACCACGTCCACGAAGTGCCAGTAGAGCCCGATCGTCTTGAGCGGCACGAGCTGCGGGTGCTCGCCCGTGTCGCCCTTCGAGCCGGGGCTCCCGGGCTGCCTGCGCTGCGAGGCGAGCCCCAGGATGATCGTGAGCGCGACGAGGCCTATGGTGACGTGCAGCCCGTGGAAGCCCGTGAGCGTGAAGAAGCTCGTCGTGAAGAGGTTGGTCGCCACCGAGATGCCGCTGTCGAAGAGGCCGATGTACTCGTGCGCCTGCCCGACGAGGAATACGAGCCCGAGGATGACCGTGACGAGGAGCCAGCGCACCGACGCGGCGCCCTTGCCGTGCTCGAGGTGCTTCTCGGCCTGGTGGAGCGTGAGGCTGCTCGCGAAGAGGCACACCGTGAAGGCCGCGGTCTTCCCGACGTCGAGCGAGGAGGCCGCGGTGGGTCCCCCCTCGAGCCGAGCGTTGTAGAAGCCGAACGAGAGGATGAGCACGCCGAAGAAGCTCGTCTCCGACGCGATGAACCCCCACATCATCACGCGGAACTTGTCGAGCTTGTCCAGCCTGCCCGTGTGCTCCGCGGCGGGCGCGCCACCCTCGGCCGCGGCCGGGACGAGCGGGCCCTCGGCAGGCGGAGGCGCCGCAGGCGCGTGGGCGAGGTCGTAGAGCGGCCTCCTGCCGTGCACGGGCGGCACCTCGAAGAAATTGTGCTCGGGCGGCGGAGAGGTCGTGGCCCACTCGAGCGTCCAGGCGTCCCACGGGTTGTCCCCGGCGACCTGCCCGCTCCGGAGGCTGACCGCGATGTTCACGAGGAAGAGCAGGAGCGCGAACCCCATGATGAACGCGCCAACCGTCGACACCAGGTTGAGCGCGCCCCAGCCAGGCAGATCGGGGTAGGTGAACACCCGGCGCGGCATCCCCATGATTCCGAGGAAGTGCTGGACGAAGAAGGTCATGTTGAAGCCGACGATCATCAGCCAGAAGTTCGCCCGGCCGAGCTTCTCCGACAGGAGGCGGCCCGTCATCTTCGGGAACCAGTGGTAGGTCGCCCCGAGCATCGCGAAGGCGACGCCGCCGACTGCCACGTAGTGGAAGTGGGCGACGAGGTAATAGGTGTCCGTAACCTGCCAGTCGATGGGGGCCGCGGCGAAGGTGATGCCGGAGAGCCCGCCGACCACGAACTCGAGGAGGAACGCGACGGCGAACATCATCGCGGTCGTGAACCGGAGCGACCCGCCCCACATCGTCGCGACCCAGTTGAAGACCTTCACCCCGGTCGGCACCGCGATGAGCATGCTGCCCGCGGCGAAGAAGAGATCGGTTGTGTGGCCCATCCCGACGGCGAACATGTGGTGCGCCCAGACGCCGAAGCTCAGGATGGCGATGGCGACGGTCGACGCGGCGACGAACTCGTAGCCGAAGATGGGTTTGCGCGAGTAGACGGGGATGATTTCGGAGATCATCCCGAACGCGGGCAGCGCCAGGATGTAGACCTCGGGGTGCCCGAAGGCCCAGAAGAAGTGCTCCCAGAGCACCGCGTTGCCGCCGCCCGTGCCTCCGGTGAAGAAGTGCGCGTCGAGCTGACGGTCGATGAGCAGCATCGCGAGCGAGGCGTTCAGCACGGGGAGCGCGAGGATGACCAGGATCTGCGTCACGAACGTCATCCACACGAAGAGCGGCAGCCGCTGCATCGTGAGGCCCGGCGCGCGCAGCGTGATGACCGTCGCGATGATGTTGAGGGCCGTCGAGACCGACCCGATGCCGAGGACGATGACCGCGAGGATCCAGTAGTCCGTCCCCATCGTGGACGAGTAGGCCGTCTCGCTCAGCGGGGCGTAGCTGAACCACCCGGCAGAGGGCGCGCCGCCGGCGAGGACGCTGAAGTGCAGGAGAAAGCCGCCGAGGGGCAGCGTCCAGTACGCGAAGGCGTTCAGGCGGGGGAACGCCATGTCGCGCGCGCCGATCATCAGCGGCACGAGGTAGTTCGCGAAGCCCGAGAGGGCGGGCATGACGACGAGGAAGATCATCGTCGTGCCGTGCATCGTGAACAGCTGGTTGAACGTGTCGGGCGAGACGAGCGTGTTGTTCGGCCGCGCGAGCTGGAGCCGGATGACGAGCGCCTCGATGCCACCCACCGCGAAGAAGAGGACTGCCGTGAGGAGGTAGAGGGTGCCGATCTTCTTGTGGTCGACCGTCGTGAACCACGAATAGAGCGCCCCCGGCGCGGCCGTCGTCGGCGCGTGAGCCTCCGGCGCGTGCGCAGGGAGCGCGGGCGTCTCGGGACCCGCGGGCTCGAGCTCGGGGGAGGCGGTCGTGCTCATCGAAGGGTCTCGAAGTAGGTGACGAGGTCGGTGGCCTTCTTGTCCGAGAGCTGCACGCTCGGCATGTGGCTGCCCGGCTTGATGCCCTGCGGGTCCTTCAGCCAGCGCCACAGGTTCTTCTCGTCGTTGTCGAGGACGCCGGCCCCGAGCGTCGTCCGTTCGGCCACGTGGGTGAGGTCGGGCCCCGAGTTCGGCTGCGTGATCGTCACGCCCGGCCGGCGGATCGCGTGGCACTGCGCGCACGTCATGTCCACGAAGAGACGCGCTCCCTTGGCGGCCTCCGGGTCCGTCGGGTTCGGCGCGGGCTCCCTCTCGTGCTGGTCCCACGCGGCAAACTCCTCCGGGCTCTGGGCCACGACGAGCAGGCGCATCCACGCGTGCTGCGCGCCGCAGAACTCGGCGCACGTGCCGAGGTAGGTGCCCGCCGCGTCGGCCTCCAGCCACACGTGCGTCGGGTACCCGGGCGTCACGTCGATCTTGCGACCGAGCTGCGGCACCCAGAAGTCGTGGATGACGTCCGCCGACTCGAGCGCCACGAGGACGTCCCTGCCGACCGGCATGTGGATCTCGTTCGCGGTCACCGCCCCGGAGCGGTACCGGACCTCCCACCACCACTGGTGCCCGATGACGGTGATGTCGGGCTCACGGTCGGCGGGCGGATCGGACGACGCCATCGTCCGGGCGGTGAGCAGGGTGAGCCCGGCGACGATGAGCACCGGGATGAGCGTCCACGTGATCTCGAGCCGCGTGTGTCCGGCCGTCTGCACCGGCTCCTTCTTGGGGTCCTTCTCGCGGAAGCGCACGACGCAGTACGTGACGAGGAAGGTCACGACGAGCAGAATGATCCCGCACACGATCAGGGTCTGCGTGAACAGATCCGCGATCGCGCGAGCCTGCGCCGAGTGCGTCTCGAACGGGGGTAGCACCGCCACCCCCCTGGGCGGAGTCATGCGCGGAGGCTAGGGGCGAGCGACAGGCTTCGTCAATGCTGTGCGCCGCCGCCCGGGCCTCCGGGACCGCCACCAGGACCACCAGGACCACCCGGGCCTCCAGGCCCGCCCATCGGCCCGCCCGGGCCCATCGGTCCGCCGCCGCCCATCGGGCCACCGCGCGGCCGGCCCATGCCGAAGTTCGGCTTGGCGGCGCGCATCGCGGCGAGCTTGTCCCGCTGCTCGGGCTTCAGGAGCGGGAGCAGGGCCGTGAGGTAGGTGACCTCGTGCTCCATCGAGTCGTGCGGGGTCTTCGCGCCGCCCATCTGCAGGTCGAACTTCTTCGCGTCGAACGTGTCCTGCTCGAAGCCCGTGAGGAGGGCCTCCAGGTGCTTCTTCGAGTCCTCCCTGTGGCCGGCCTGGGCCTGCGGGGAGTCGTCTCCCTTGGCGAGGAGGGCGGCGACCTGCTTCTGCTGCCCGGCGTCGAGCGTCAGCTCCGTCGTCATGCGGTCGAGCTTGCGCTTGACCCAGTCGGGCACGCCGCCGTCCCCGGCGCCGGCGTCCAGCTCCGGCGGGCGGCGGGCCTCGATGGCGGCCTGCTTGCTGCGGACCGAGGCCGCGAGGGCCTTGCGGAGCGGCGCGTCGAGCACTCCGTGCAGGCCGTTGAGCGCGTCGGCGTCCTGCTCGACGCGTGCGCCCACGACGTGGTCCACGGCGGCGTAGTCGGCCTTCATCTTCGCCTGGTCGAACTTGCCGGCCTTGAGGGAGGCCTCGAGGTCGCCCTGGAAGTCGCGGAAGGGGCCGCCCGCGTCGGGCTCCTCGACGATCGGCTTCTCCTCGAGCGCGTCGATCTGCGTCTTCTGCGCGTCCGTCAGCGTCAGCTCGCGGGCCGCGTGGAAGAGCATCCCGACGTACCCACCCCGGCGGGGCTTGGGCGCGGGGCGCGGCGTGGTCGAGGCGGGCGGCGTGACCTGCGCCACCGACGTCGTGGCCGAAGGGGCGGGCGCAGCGCTGCTGCTGCTGCTCGTGGTGCAAGCGAGGCTCAGCATGGGGAGCGTAAGGAGCGGGAGAACCAGCAAGTGAGCTCGGCTGAGAGCCATGTTTTCTTCCTCCAAGGGTGGACCGCGGCGCGGCCGAGCCGCTGGCCTCCCGTACAACGCCGGTAGCCTCGCAGGCCAGAGCAATTGCGCACAGCCCGCGTTTATTCCGACACGCGGGAGTGTGGGGGGTGCTCCCGCGATCGGCTAGACTGCCGGGGACATGCGTATCGCGGTGCTCGGTGGCGGTCCGGCGGGGCTCTACTTTGCGTCTCTGTGGAAGCGGCGCCACCCCGAGGCCGACGTCCGCCTCTACGAGCAGAACCCGGAAGGGGCGACGTGGGGCTTCGGCGTCGTCTTCTCCGAGCGAGCGCTGGAGTTTCTGCGCGAGGACGACCCCCAGACCTACGACCTCATCACGCCGAGGATGGAGGCCTGGCGGGACATCACCCTCGTCCACGAGGGCGAGGCGGTCCGCATCGACGGGGTGGGCTTCTCCGCCATCGGTCGCCTGGAGCTCCTCGAGCTGCTCCTCGCCCGCGCGCGGTCGGTCGGCGTCACCCCGGAGCTCGGCCGTACCATCCGGTCGTTGGATGAGCTCCCTCCATCCGACCTCATCGTGGGCGCGGACGGCCTGAACTCGCTGGTCCGGAGGAGCGCCGAGGTGGAGCTCGGGACCAGGCTCTCGTACCTGGACAACAAGTTCGCCTGGTACGGCACGACGAAGCCCTTCGACTCGCTCACCCTGACGTTCGTTCGCACGCCCGAGGGCACCTTCACGGCGCACCACTACCGTTACTCGAAGACGATGAGCACCTTCATCGTCGAGTGCGACAGGGCGACCTGGGACCGCGTCGGCTTCGCGACGATGACGCCCGCAGAGTCGCAGGCGTATTGCGAGCGCGCGTTCGCCCGGACGCTGGATGGCCACCCGCTCGTGGCGAACAACTCGGTGTGGCGGAGCTTCCCGGTCCTCTCGAGCGAGCACTGGTCGCACGGCAACAAGGTGCTCGTGGGGGATTCGCTGCACACGGCGCACTTCTCGATAGGCTCGGGCACGCGCCTCGCGCTCGAGGACGTGATCGCGCTCGTGAAGGCGCTCGACGCCGGGTGGGAGGTGGCAAAGCCGGGGTCCCTCACGCGCGCGCTCGCTCACTACGAGGCGTCGCGCCGTCCGGTGCTGGACAAGCTCCTCGCCGCGGCGAGCGCCAGCGCGAGCTGGCACGAACACTTCCCCGAGCACATGGCCCTCACCCCGAGAGAGTTCGCGATGAGCTACATCACGCGCTCGGGCCGCGTCGACCTGCCGCGCCTCCGCGACATGGCGCCGGGGTTCATGCGCTACTACGAGCAGACACCACCCAGCCGCCCGTGACCGGGTGGCCGCTCGTCGCGGCCTGCTGGAGCTGGTAGCCTTCCAGAGAGTGGGTACCGCGGTCGTTCTTCGACGCTGGGTGTGGCTGGGGTTTGCCCTGGCCCTTGTCCCGTCGCTCGCGGCGTGCGGGATCAGCGCCGAGGGCGAGTGCGGATTCTGCGCGGACGCGACGGCGCCGACCGACGGCGCCCAGCTGGCCGACGTTCCCATCGACGTACCCGCCTTCGCGCAGGACTCGGGCGCGGCGGACAGCAAGACCGGAGCCCCGGACACGACCCAGGACAGCGCAATCCAGGACAGCGCGATGGCACCGGTCGACTCGAGCCCGCCGCCCGCGGACGCCCCGCCCCCCGTCGACACGGGCTGCTCGTCGGCGGCGCAGTGCCTCGGAGGGTATGCCTGCGTGGCGGGCGTGTGCACGACGGACTGCTCCGCGTCCTCGCCCTGCCACGGCGGGTGCTGCGACGGGACCCAGTGCCAGCCCGGCCAGGGGGACACCCAGTGCGGCGGCAGCGGCGGGATGTGCGCCGATTGCAGGTCGTCGGGCGAGCTCTGCTCGAACTACGCGTGCGCGCCGTGCAGCAACGCACTGACGTGCGGCACCGGCTGCTGCCAGGGCGGCTCCTGCGTCGGCGGCGCGGACCAGGGGGCGTGCGGGACGAACGGAATGGCGTGCACGAGCTGCGGCGGCGCGCAGCCCGTGTGCGACAACGGCGCGTGCGTGGCGTGCGCGCAGTCGTCCGACTGCGCGGGCGGCGTCTGCTGCGTGGCCAGCTCGAACACGTGCGCCGCCGCCAACGACGCGATGCACTGCGGCACCTCCTGCGCCAACTGCACCATGTCCGGCGCCGGCGCCGCGTGCGTCGCCGGGCAGTGCGGCTGCGGCGGCAACATGGACTGCATGGGCCCGAGCGCCAACGGCAACGCCTGCGTGAACGGCAACTGCGGGTGCAACGGGGCGATGGACTGCTCCCCGGGCGAGACGTGCGACACCGGCACGCACCAGTGCTCCCAGGCAAACTGCAGCGCCACGGACCTGTGCAACGGGTGCTGCGACGGCCAGTCCAACTGCCACATGGGGACGTCGGACATGCATTGCGGCGTGGTGGGGCTCGCTTGCCTGGCGTGCCAGAACCCGACGCCGCACTGCCACAGCGGCGTCTGCGGGCAGTGAGCTCCGCGGCCCTTCACGGCTCGACGCGCGCAGGGGGCGCAGCGGGCCGGTTCGCCACCGGCTCCGGGTGCCCGGCCATCGTCGTCGGGGACGTCGGTAGCTCGAGCGGGGCGACGCCGTCGTGGGTCTGGAGTGCGCGCGGAGCTCGCAGCCGCTCGAACGCCTGCCGGTCCGAAACCTCCCGGTACGCCTGGCGCACGGTGCCGACGAGCCCGTCGTTGCGGATGCTGTCGCGAGGCGGCTCGTAGGCGTGGCTGCTGAAGAGGCTCGTGTGGTCGATGAAGTCCTGCCTCTCCTGCATCTTGCGCTCGAAGATGCGCCGGAGATCGTCCTGGTCCCGGATGATGTACGGCGTCAGGATGAGGACCAGGTTCTGCTTGACGACGGTGTCCGTCGTCGACCGGAAGAGCATCCCGAGGAGCGGGATGTCGCCCAGGATCGGGATCTTGGTCGCCGTGTGCGTGACGTTGTCGCGGACGAGGCCGCCGATCACGACCGTCTGCTGATCCTTGACGGTGAGCGTCGTCGTCGCGTCCCGCTCGTTGTACGAGAGCGTCCCGAGCGACCCGGAGTCGACCGCCCCCGCGTCAGAGATCGCCTCGTCGATGTCCAGCCGGACCTCGTCGGAGTCGTTCACGTGCGGCGTGATCTTGATGCGAGGCCCGAGGGTCGCGTACTGCGGCGTCGAGGCTATGACGGGCGAAGACCCTCCGATGGGGCTCCCTCCGGCGCCGGGCAAGCTGAACGACTGCGCGTTCTTCTGCATCGACGTGTGCAGCTGCACCTTGATCTCGGCGGGCGTGTTGTCGCTCGCGAGGATGTGGGGCGTCGAGAGGATGTCCGAGTCGGTGTCCGACGCGAGCGCCGTGAGGAGCATCCCGAACGCGGGGATGCTGATGCCGGTCCCGCTGAGGCCGGGCAGGGTGAGGCCCGTGCTCGGACCCTGGATGCCGAGCGCGAGGGCCTGGAGGCTGGTCGCGTCGGCGCCGGCGGGGCCCTGGATGCTCGCGAGCGCGTTCAGGCCGCCGTAGACGAGCGAGCCGCCGGTCGAGGGACCGGCGCCGTGGTACTGGAGGCCAAGCTCGTTCGTCCGGTTCATCGACACGTCGAGCACGACGGCCTCGATGTAGACCTGCCGGTGCGGCTGATCGAGCTTCGAGATGACCTCGCGAAGAGAGGGGAAGTCGCGCGCGGCGCACGTGATGAGGAGCGAGTTGGTGGTCTCCTCCGCGCTGATCTTCGCGGGGGCCTCCAGCACGGCGAAGCTCTTGCCGCCCGGCGCCGGCGCCGCGCCGCCGCCGCCTGACGGAGCACCGCTCGCCAGCGCCTGGCTCATCGCCGGCGCGATCTTCTTCGCGTCGGCGTACTGGAGCGACACCACGTGGATCTCGCCCTCGCTCGAGATGGGGACGTCCATCCGCTTGATGAGCTCGAGGGCGCGCCGGTAGCCGCTCTCCGTCCCGACGATGACGAGCGCGTTGGGGCGGTCGACCGCGACGATCTTCGCGATGCGCGCCTCGCCCGTCGCGAAGCCCGCCAACGGCGCTGCCGTCGCGCCCTGCGCGGCAGGCTTCGCGGCCTCGCTCCGGAGATCGAGCACCTCGGCGAGCTGCTTCTGGAGGTCCGCCGACGGCGAGTAGAACACGGGCTCGAGCCAGACCTGCTCCTTGGCGCTGCCGACGTCGATGTCCTCGAGCAGCCGCAGCATGCGCGCGATGTTCGTGCCCGTGTCCGTGATGATGAGGAGGTTGCCTGGGCCGTACGGGACGATGCTCCCGTCGTGCGTCTGAAACTTCGAGAGGACGCTCGTGGCCACCTCGTCCGCGTTCACGTGCGAGAGGCGGTGGACGTGGGTGACATAGCGCTCCTCCGTCGTGAGAGGATCGCCGTGGCGCGAGAGCGGCGTCGGCTGCTTGGTGATGTCCTGCGTGTCGACGATCTTGTAGAGGGCGCCATCGGGGATCACCGTGAGCCCGTTGGCCGACAGCACCGCGAGGAAGGTCTTGTACGCCTCGGCCACGGAGACCTTCTGGGGCGAGTAGATCGTGGCCTTGAAGGTCCGGGCCTTGGCCGTCGCGACGACGAAGCGCTTGCCCGTGAGCTGGTTCATCGTGTGAATGAGCTCCTGGAGGTCGGCGTCCTCGAGCGAGAGGGCGACCTCGTAGCCGGCCGCCTTCGGCGCGAACGCGATGCCCGGGTCGAACGGCACGGGCGCGGGCGCCTGCGCCGCGGCGGGCGGTGGCTCGAGATCGGGTGGAGGCATCGGCCGGGTGGGAGCTCTCACCGAGACGGGCGTGGCCTGCGGCGTCTGGGCGCCGGCCGCGCGCGGGACGAGCAGGGGCAGGACGAGGAGCGGGATCAATCCGGAGCGCTTCACCGATGGAACAATCCGCCGGTCGCGCAGGGCATTCCGGGCGCGCCAACTTGTCGGTGACGGCCGACGCGCGCGTCCGTCACCGACGAATTGTCACCTCACGCGGCGGCCATCGCGTCGTCCGCCGGCTTGCCTCGCTCGAAGGCGCGCCGCCACGCTCCCTTGTGCCACCGCCGCCAGAAGAGGATCGAGGCGAGCAGCGTCTCGACCACGAAGCCGCACCAGCCTCCCAGCGCTCCCCAGCCCGCGAGCTTGCCGAGGAGGTAGGCCGCGCTCGGCACGCACGTCCACACGACGCCGATGCCGATGAACGCCGCGACGCGCACGTCCTTCGCGCCCCGCAGGCACCCGCGGAGCACGATGTTCACCGCGTCGAGGATCTGGAAGCCCGCGGCGACCCACAGGAGGCGCCTCGCGATGAGCGCGACCTGGGTGTCGGCGGTGAACGCGCTGGCGAGGAGGCCGCCGAACACCGCGAAGAGGACGCCGCAGCCTGCCATGAAGGCGACCGCGACGACGAGCGCCGTACGAGTGACGCTGTCCGCCTCCTCGAGGCGCTTCTGCGCGAGCGACCGCCCGACGAGCACGCACGCCGCCTCGCTCACGGCGATGCCCGGGAGAAAGGATGTGCGGATCGTCGCGAGGGCGATCTGGTGGGCCGCGATCTCGGCCCCGCCGATCGTCCCGAGGATCGCCGTGAACGTGCTGAACGCGAGCATCTCCGCGAGGAACTGGAGCCCGGTCGGCAAGCCCAGCTCGGCGACCTGACGCAGCGCCGTGTAAAGGCCAATCTTGGGCATGGCGCGCGCGCGGGCCGTGTCGCGGGCGAGCAGGACGAGCATCGCGCCGAGCTCGAGCCACTCGGTCGTGGCCGTGCCGAGGCCGCCTCCGCGGACGCCGAGCGCGGGGAGCCCGAGGCGCCCGTAGATGAGGCAGTAGGACAGGCCCGCGTTGATGACGTTGCCAGCGACGCCGACGACCATCGGGCTGCGAGAGTCGCCGAGGCCCTGGCGGTGGTTGATGAGCGCGGCCAGGGCGCACGTGGCCGGCGCGCCCCACGTGACGGCGGAGAGGAAGTCCCTCGCGTACGGGATGAGCGCGCGGTCGATGCCGAGCGCGCCGAGCGCCCAGCCGACGTCACGACCGATGCACCACACGACGAGGCCGGCGAACGCGCCGATGAGCACGCCAGCCTGCGCGTGCCTGAGCCCGTCCTGCGGAGAGCCGCTACCCGAGGCGTACGCGGTCCGCACCTTCACGCCCCGCATGAGGCCGAAGACGGTCGCGTAGTTCAGGTACATGAGCGTCGCGGCGATGCCGACGCCGCCGAGCGCGCTCGGGCCGAGCCCGCCGACCAGCTTGGTGTCGACGAGGCCGAGCGCCGTCTCGCCGAACATCGCCGCGGCGATCGGCCAGGCGAGCGCGACGAGCTCGCGGGCGATCGTGGGTGCGGCGGGCTTCGAACGGAGACGCGTCGGGTGCGTCGCCTGCGAGATCGAGATGGGTGAGGTCAATGGGAAGACTTGAGGTCGCTCGCCGGCCGAGGTTGCTTCGCCGGGAGCGACCCATCGTTTCTTTCTTCGTAACAGCGACATCGTCTCCGTCCCTTCGAGCCCCGCGAATCACTCGCCAGGCATCTCGGGGGCTCGAAGACGATGCTGGCGGGCTAGGTGTCGGGGTCGGCCTGAACGCCGCCGACCGGGCACGTGATGCAGGGCGTACGGAAACCAACGCCGGCGTCGCCGACGTAGAGGTCCCGCGTGCCGCTCTGCATGCTCGCCATGGTCATCAGCGTGACAAACGCGGGGCTCGCCGTCAACTCGGCCGCGCGAAGCGAGCGGAGCAAACAGGCGTCAGGCGCGCACGCTCCTCGCGCGGAGGCCCGCCTCCACCGCCTCGACCGTGAGCCCCAGCAAGCGGGCGCGCGTGAAGGCCGCGAGGAGCGCCGGGCGCACGGCGGCCGGCATCAGCTCGACGGCCTCGGCGGCGGCGCAGACCAGGCTGTCGACCACGAGGTCCGAGGGAGGGGGAGGCGGAGGGGCGGGAGGCGCGGCCGCAGGCGCCGCGTCGACGATGCCGAGGGCTTGCAACGTCGTCCGGCCTGCGGCAGCGAGGTCCGCCGCGAGGGCGGGGCTCTTGGCATGAACGAGGCGCGCGAGCGCCTGGTAGTTGTGCGCCGCCGGGGCAGCCTGACCCGAGAACCACCGCTGGACCGTGCGCTTCGACGTGCCAGCCATCGTGCCGAACTCGGAGTAGCTGTTCGCGCCGAGGACCTTGTGCGCGTCGAGGAGTAAGTTGCTCACGTGCTGCCTTTCGTCCGGGCCGGTCGGGTTGCTTGGGTTGGGAAGGAAAGCGCCAGCCAGGGGCCGCTTGGCCGCTTGCTATGCGAAGTTGACGCTGCGCTGGCCACGGCCAGTGCCACATAACAAGCACTTGGCACTCATCTGTACCACGAAAGCGCCGCCGCCCAACTCGCTGGCGCTGCGAAAGGTGAACCAAGCGCCTCCCCGTGCACTGGTGACGCCAGCAACCCCCAGGAAACGCGCAGGGTGTCGTCACGGGGCGCCGCCAGTGCCATTGATGGCGTCAGAAGATGCGAAGGAGGTGCCACATGACCTGATGAGGCTGCCGCGGCGGGCTCCTGGGAGGCCACCCGTACGGCTGGTGACGCCAGCGTGCTCGGAGGGAGCGCCACGGCAAGACGCGATGGCGCCCGCTGTGCCCAGGAAGACGCCACCATGCGTCCCCGTGGCACCGTCAGTGACGGTAGTGGCGCCTGGGTGCGCGAACGGAGCGCCTCCCTGCGCGCCTGGAGCGCCTTGGCTCGCAAGCGCAGCCCCCGCATCGACCTTCGAGTGGCCTTGTCTCCGGCCCCGAATCCGGGCGATGACTCCCCGATGCCTACCCTGGCCAACCCCCTCCACCGGCTCCGCAGCGCGATGGACATCAACGCCCCGGGTCGCAACGTCGTTCGCGAGGCCTGGGACCGCCTGGCCTCGCTCCCCGGCGGCAAGCGCGTGTTCAGCTACGTCATCGGGCGGGCCGCGCGTTACACCGGCAGCATCGGGGCCGAGGTCGTCACCGTGCGCCGCGGCTACGCCGAGGTCCGCATGAAGGACACCCCGCTCGTGCGTAACCACCTCCGCTCCGTCCACGCGGTCGCCCTCGTGAACCTCGCCGAGCTGACCGGCAACCTCGCGCTCTCGTACTCGCTCCCGGAGGACGCCCGGTTCATCGTCGCCGGGCTGTCCATCGAGTACGTGAAGAAGGCGCGCGGCGCGATCACGGCCGAGAGCCGGCCCCCCGAGATCTCGTCCGCCGAGCGCCGCGAGTACCCCGTGGTCGTGACGCTGAGGAACGCCGCGGCGGAGGTCGTGGCGACCGCCACGCTCCGCACGCTCGTCGGGCCGAAGGCCGCCTGAGCCTCAGCCGAGCTCTGCGTGGAGGAAGGTGAGCGCCCTCTCCGCGGCGAGCTTCGCCGACGCGGGGTCGTGGGCCTCGGGCCGGTGCTGGTTCATGAAGGCGTGCCCGGCTTCGTAGACGAAGAGCTCCATCGGCTTGCCCACCTTCGCGAGCCGCTCCTTGATCCCCTCGGCGATCGCGGGCTTGGCCCACTCGTCGCGCGTCGCGAAGTGCGCCTGGATGGGGGCGGTCACCCGGCTCACGTCGATCTCCTGGCCGGGGACGCCGTAGAACGGCACGACCGCCGAGAGGCCCGCGACGTTGGCCGCCGCCGCGAAGGCGAGCGCCCCGCCCATGCAGAAGCCCACGACCCCGACCTTCCCGTTGCCGCGCGCGTGCTCCTTGAGGAACGCCGCGGCGCCCGCGATGTCGGCCATCGCGCCGGGCCAGTCGAGCGACTGCATCAGCTTCGCGGCCTCGGCCGGATCCTTCGTCGACTTGCCGTGGTAGAGGTCCGGCGCGAGCGTCAGGAAGCCCTCCTTGGCGAGCCGGTCGGCCCAGGCGCGGACGTTGTCGTTGATGCCCCAGTACTCCTGGATGAGGACGATGCCCGGGGCCTTGCCGCTGCCCGTGGGCTCCGCGAGCTCGCCGTGCTGCTCGGTGCCGGTCTTCGACTTGAATGCCACGCGCGTGCTCATGGAAAGCCTCCGTTGGAAGTCGCGCCACCATAGCCGTGGCCGGCCCGCTGGCAAGGGTGCCCGGTTGCCCCGAGGCACGCGGAGCGCTATCGAAGCTCCGATGAGCACGAGGACGCGCCCGGCGGCGCTTGCGTTGACGGTCGCGCTGCTCGGCGCGGCCGGTTGTGAGGAGTCCAAGGCTTCCGTTCCCGAGACCGTGAAGACGGCGGCCTCTCCCGCGAGCGCGACCGGGTCACCTGCGCCTCACGCGGTCGACGTTGCCGTGGTGGTCGACTCCAAGGGCTTCACCCCGAGCTCGGTCACGACGACCCAGGGGACGGCGACGACCCTCACCTTCACGCGCACGACCGACGAGACGTGCGCCAAGCAGGTCGTCTTCCCCGACCTGAAGATCACGCGGGACCTGCCGCTGAACCAGCCGGTCGCCATCCTCTTGCCGACGTCGGCCCCGGGCGTCCTGACGTTCCAGTGCGGGATGGGCATGTACAAGAGCACCGTCGTCGTCCGCTAGGCGCTGCGTCAGCGTTCTCTGCGCCTCTGCGGTTTTCCGCACCCCGAGAGCCCCCGTTCGCCCTTGCCATGGCGGGGGTCCCGCGGGACGATGGCTGGAGCAGATCCGTATGAAGGAGAAATTCGGCCGGCCTACCGTCCCTCCGTCGCGCGGCGCGTTCCGTGACAGGCGGCGCGCGAAGTGGTGGCGAGCCTCGTCCGGCGCGGTGCTGGTCGAGTACGCGTTCCTGCTCGTGGGCGTCGCCGTTCCCGTGATGGCCGCACTCGCGGCGGCCGGGGTCCAGGTCGTCACCGGGTACGGCGAGGTCCGCAACGCCATCCTCCACGTGGGACCCTGACCGGTGCATCACCCGATGGAGAGTGCGCACGTGTACCTCCTCGCGACCCTCGCCGTCGCGCTCGTCGCAGGCGCCTTCGACTGGAAGACCGGGCGTGTCCCCAACCTGCTCACGCTGTCGGGCATCGTGCTGGCCTTCCCGCTTCACGCGTACGTGAGCGGGAGCCGGGGCGTTCTCGAGGCGCTACAGTGGCCGCTCCTCGGCGCGGTCGTCTGCGGGCTGCCTTCGGCGCTGGTGTGGCGGCTCGGGTGGCTGGGCGGCGGCGACGTGAAGCTCATCGCGATGATGGGCGCCATGGCCGGGCTCTCCCTCGGGGTCGAGTGCGTGTTCCTCGCGCTGCTCTCCGCGAGCGCGTTCGCCTTGCTCCGGCTCGCGTGGAGCGTGGCGCCCCGCGCGGAGCTCCGCTCGGCCCTGCGCTTTGGTCCGTTCGCCTTCGTGGGGACCGCGCTCGCCGCCGCGATTCACGGAGGCTTCGGATGACGGCAGGAAGGGCGCCCGCGAGGAGCCTCCTCCGCCGCCTCGCGCCGGACGGGCGAGGCGTCGTGCTCGCCGAGTTCGCGATCGCCATCGTGCCCATCCTCTTGCTCTTCTTCTGCATCTGCCAGCTGAGCGTGCTCGCGTACGTCCACCTCATGGTGAAGCACGCAGCGTTCGTCGGCGTGCGCACCGAGGCCGTGGTCCACCCCCGGATGCCCGACGCCGGGTCGGAGGACGACGTGAAGGCCGGGGTCATGATGCTCCTCGGCGCCATCCCCGGCGTCGACGCGAACGACGTGACCATCCAGACGTCGCTCGCGGGTCGCTACGAGCAGAAGCTCGACACCGTCACCGTCGTCCTCCAGTACCGGTGCTCGGTCCCGCTCGCCGACCACATCATCTGCACGTCGGGCACCTTCCCGCTCAAGGCCTCCGCCTCGTTCCCGAACCAGGGCTCCTCGTACCAGCGGATCTGGGGCTCCTGATGCCGCCGAGGCCGGACCGTCCAGACCGCGCCGCGGGCAAGAGCCTCCGCGAGGACGACCGCGGCGCCATCATGGTGCTCGGGATCTTCTTCCTCTGCTTCCTCATCGGAGCCTGCTGGTTCATCTTCGGCATCGGCAACGCCGTCGCGTACCGCGAGAACCTTCAGAACGCGGCCGACGCAGGCGCCTTCGCCGCTGCCGCCTACGACGCCCGCGGGATGAACCTCCTCGCGATGATCAACATCATCATGGGGGTCGCCCTCGCGATCCTCGTCGTGGCCCACGTCGTCCAGCTCGGGATCTTCGCCGGTCTCTCCGCCGTCTGCCAGGCGTGCATCGACGTCGAGTACTGCGGCTGCGGCTGCGGCTGGGACGATTGCCCGACGAGCTGCTCGACGATGAGCTCGACCAACAACGTCGTCGCGGACGTCGACACCGCCGTCCACGACATCCTCGAGGCGGCGCACGATCTCGAGGTTGGCATCGCCGTCGGCTGGCCCTGGGTCGCCGCGGGAAAGTCGACCTCGGCGGGCGCGTACTACGGCCCCCGAGTCGTCCTGACCACGACGTTCGCGTACTCGCAGATCCCCTACAGCCTGGACACGGACCTCAGCAGCCTGACGGGCAACCTCATCAACTTCGGCGGGAGCTCCACGAGCGACAGCTCGGACAGCACCGAGACCCGGTACGGCCTCCCGGTGAGCTCGGACGTGTACTCGAACCTCTGCACGGTGGCCTTCATGGACGTGACGAGCCTCGGCGGGTTCGCGGGAGGGAGCTTGCCGGGGGCGGCCGCGAGCCTGCTCGACGTGGCGGGCGAGTGGTTCTGCGACGCGGGCCACGATCCGCACGACACGACGACGCTGATCGAGCTCGCGAGCGACGTCGCCCTGCCGTGCCTCGTCTACGGAGCCGGGACGCCTTTCCCGACCTTGCCGATGTCGGGCAACGACATCAACGACGACGACACCGACGACTCGCCCATGAAGCTCTACGACAAGGCGACGATGGGGCTCGACTACTTCGGCGTCTGGTCGACCGCGATAGGGGACTTCCGCGAGCCCGTCGCCAAGCAGATCGAGGTCGCGAGCCTCGCGGCGTCGCACTTCATCCCCGGGGTCCACGTGGTCGCCGGCCCGCCCTCCGACGCCGCGCTCGGGGTGGCCCGGGCGGAGTTCTACTACGACCCCCGCTCGGACGAGGTCAGCGAGGGCTCCGGTGCGCAGACCGACGAGACGACGATCGACACGAACGACACTGTGCCCATCCACAACGTCATGTGGAACATGCGCTGGCGCGCGCGCCTGCGGCGCTACCACTACTTCCCGGGAATCCTGGGCCAGGCGGACGCCGTCGCGACGCTCATGAACGCAAACTTCAACAACGTGGCTTCGAGCGCCGTGAGCGCGCTCCTGAACGGCCAGTCGGTGAACGACTTTCTGAGCTCGATGGTGGGCGGCACGAGCGTCGACAGCCAGAGCAACCCTCCGACCCCCAACATCTACCATTGACGATGCCCAGATCACCGCCGAGAGCTGGTAAGCGCGGCGCCGCCATGGTGGAGGCGGTGGCGGTCATGCCCGTGTTCGTTCTCCTCTTCTTCGTCGCCGTCTACGCGCACGCGTGGGGCAACAAACAGATCGATCTCAACACGCAGTCCCGGCAGGCCGCCTGGATGCTCGCCATGTCCAACTGCAACGTCGGGGGCCAGAACGACTCCGAGAGTCTCCCTCCGACGAACACCGGCGGCGCATCGAACCCGAGCGTCATCGACCTCGTGAACATGTACGGCTCGAGCGAGGCGGCCTCCGCCGCGCACCAGGCGTTCAACGCCGGCAGCGTCACGGGCTGGGTCTCGTCCTTTCTGAGCATCGTCACGACCGCCATCGCGAGCATCTTCCCGAACCCCCAGGGTGCTCAGATGAACAAGACCGACGTGGTCAACTGGCGCCTCCCCAACAACTACACGGGCGCGAACCCGACGAACTCGACCGTCGTGCGTGGGACGGCGACGGTGATGTGCAACGAGGCGCCGATGGACGGGACCTTGTCGACGGTCATCGGAGACCTCGTCGGCTTCGTGGGAGGCCTCTTCTGATGCGGGCCTTCCGGCGAGGAGGCTTCTGGCTGCGACGCATCCTTCGCGTCGCCGTGGCCAGCGTGGTCGTCCTCGTGAGCTTCGGCTTCGTCGCCGCGCGCATCACCTACGCGCGGGCGACGGACGCGGGGATGGATTTCGGCGAGGAGCTCCACCGCATGGGCGAGCAATCGCTGACGGGTGAGCACGGCGGGGACCTCTACGAGATCGTCCTGAACGGCCAGCCGATCGACTCGACCAACGCGAGCTCGCGCCACTCGATGCACGAGGTCCTCGATTACTTCCAGGCAGAGTGCAAGGGCGACGCGAGCGGTCTGGGCGAGGCGTTCGCCCACCTCGACTCCGCCGTGAGCAAGCTCACGCCGGGCGCCGGCACCGAGGGCTTCTTCACCGTGCGGCGCGAGCAGGACGACCGCGGCTTCGTCTTTTGCATGGCCTCGGACGAGAAGCGGTCTCACGCCGAGATGATCGGCAGGCTCCGGCGCGCAGGGTCGACGGGAGAGCTCGGGCTCCTCGGCGACCTTCGTTACGTGACCGTCTACCGCGAAGGCTCGGGCGCTCGCGTCTTCACGGCGTGGACGCACGGGACCTTCAACGTCCTCACCATGTTTCCGAAGTACGGCGATGCGCCGGGCGAGGATCTCGGCGGCGTGCCCCGGCCCGAGGGCGGCCGGCGCACGCTGAGCGCCAAGATCGTCGGCGCCCCGTTCGGCATCAACACCTACGAGGTGCTGGGCGCGCCCTCCGAGGTGACGAAGGAGGTCGATACGGTGCTGCTCGCGCGGGGCTGGAAGGCCGTGCCGACAGCGCCCGGTGTCCCGGACGACACTCGCTTCTATTCGCTCGGAACGGCGATGGACGTGGGCGTCCATGCGCGGGCGGCGCGGAGCGGCGAGACGCAGGTGAGCTACATCCTGTCGTCCGGTCTGGCCAGCGTCTCACGCTGAGCGCGCCCCCAGCCGTCCGCCTCTAACGCCGCACGACCGGCGGCAAGGGGTCCGGGGCGAGGTCCGCCTCGCCGAACGCGCCCAGCCCATCGCCGACCCGCGGGATCATCGGCGCCGGGGGTCGCATCGTGACCGGGCTGTCGCTCGCCTCGAAGGCCGAGGTCTCCTTCAGCCAGCCCATCTGGCGCTGCCTTTCGCCGACGAACAGGTCGTCGAGCAGACGCCCCAGGCGCGCGGGCATGAGGGCCGCCTCTTCGGCCCCGACGAACCCGTCGAGCGCGACCGCGAGCTCCTGGGCCGTCGCGTAGCGGGCGTCGCGGTCCGGCTCGAGCGCCCTCTTCAGGATCGTCCAGAGCGCGTCCGGGTACCCGTCCACGATCTCGCGAGGGTCCTCCACGAGGCCCGCGCGGATGGCGAAGACGGTCTCGAGGTGCGTGTCCCGGAGGAAGAGACGACGCATCGTCGTCAGCTCCCACAACGTCACCCCGAGCGTGAAGACGTCGCTCCGCCGATCGAGCGGCAAGAGCTCGATCTGCTCCGGCGAGAGGTACGCCATCTTGCCTTTGATGATGCCCGCCTGGCTCACGTACCGTCGCCCGCGCGCCTTCGCGAGGCCGAAATCGAAGAGCTTGACCTGCCCGTCGTAGGTCAGAAAGACGTTGCTCGGGTTCGCGTCGCGGTGGATGACGTGGAGCGGGGCGCCATCCTCGTCCTTGAGCTCGTGCGCATAGTGCAGGCCGTGGGCGACGCCGGCGCAGATCCACGCGACGAGGCCGATCGGGAGCACGATCCCCTTGTCCACGGCCGCGTCCCACACGTCGAGGAGCGTGCGGCCCAGCAGAAGGTCCATCGCGATGAAGTGCTGATCCTGGCTCGTGCCGTACTGGAGCGTGCCGTTGATGTTCGGGTGGTGCAGGAGCGAGAGGATCTTCGCCTCGTCCAGGAACATCTGGATGAACTCGTCCTTGTGCGCGAGCTCGTGCTTGATGACCTTGATCGCCGCCACGCGATCGGCGCCGTTCGGGTCGACCGTGCGGCCGAGGTAGATCGTGGCCATCCCGCCGCCCGCGATCTTCGTCAGGATGTCATAGACGCCGATGCGCGCGGGGTGGGGAGGCACTCGCGACAACCTACCATCCCGCTCACCCCAGCGCCGCGCGAACGCTGTCCTCCACGATTCCGAGCAGCCGGTCGAGCTCGGCCTCGGCGATGGTGTACGGCGGGCAGACGTAGATGGTGTCCCCCATCGGCCTCAGATACGCGCCGCGCCTGCGGGCCTCCTCGTAGACACGCCAGCCGAGGTCGCCCAGGTAGCCTCCCTCTTTGCCCGCGGCCCCGGTGAGGTCCGCAGCGCCGATCATCCCGAGGCTCCGCACGCGGGCGACGCCCTTCGCCTGTTCGAGGCGCTCGAACGTCCGAGCGATGCTCGGCGCCTTTCGGGCGATCTGGCCGAGGATGTCCTCCTCGCGGTAGATGGCGAGCACCTCGCGCGCGATCGCGGCGCCGAGGGGGTTGCCGCAGAACGTGTGCCCGTAATAGAGCGCGCGGTCCTTGCTCCCACGAAACGCGTCGAACACCCGGTCGGTCGCCAGGGTCGCGCCCATGGGAAAGAGGGGCGCGAACGTCTTGCCCAGGCACATCAGGTCGGGCGCGATGCCCGCGTGCTCGCACGCCCACATGGGGCCCGTCCGGCCGTAGCCCGTGAAGACCTCGTCCACGACGAGCAGCACGTCCATGCGCGTGCACAGCTCGCGCAGGCTGCGAAGGTAGGCCGGGTCGTAGATCCGCATGCCCGCGGCCCCCTGCACGACCGGCTCGACGACCACCGCCGCGATCGACCCGGCCTCGCGCGTGATGGCGCGCTCGGCCGCCGAGAAGGCGCTCGCGTACCCCTCCTCGGTAGGCGATGGCACGCGAATGCAGTCGAAGAGGACGCTCGCGAACGGCCGACGGAAGACCTCGACGCCGCCGAGGCTCGCGGCGCCGAGCGTGTCTCCGTGGTACGCGCCATCGAGCGCGAGAAAGCGCGACTTGCCGGGTTGCCCGAGCTGGCGCCACATCTGGACCGCCATCTTGACGGCGACTTCGACGGACGTGGATCCATTGTCCGTGAAGAACGCCCGCGTCATCCCGGGCGGGGCGATCGCGCACAGCTCCGCGGCGAGCCGGGCGGCCGGCTCGTGCGTCGTCCCGGCGAGCGAGCAGTGCGACAGCCGCGCTGCCTGCTCTCCGAGGACCCGGAGCAGGCGGGGGTGCCCGTGCCCGAGGCCTGCGACCCACCAGGAGCTGTTGCCGTCGAGGTAGCTCTTGCCGTCGACGTCGAAGAGCTGCGCGCCCTCGGCGCGAGCGATGACGAAGGGATCGGTTCGCGCGATGTAGTCATCCATCGCCGTGTACGGGTGCCACACATGAGCCTTGTCGAGGCGGACGATCTCGCTGCGGTCCATGGGTGTGTCATAGCCTCAAGGCGGCTCGCTGGGCGACCCCCAAGGCAACAGCACCGTCACGCGCGTGCCTTCCCCCGCGCGGCTGCTTATCTCGAGCTGGCCTCCGTGCGCGTCGATGATGCGATCGACGATGGCGAGCCCGAGGCCGGTTCCGGCCGGGCGCGTCGTGAAGAACGGATCTTTGGCGCGCTTGCGCACCGCCGTGTCCATTCCTTCGCCCGTGTCGACGATGTCGACGGCGAGACGCTCCTCGCCGTCGACGGTGGCGGAGCGGATCCGGACGGTGAGGGTTCCTTCGCTTTCCATCGCCTGAACCGCGTTGCCGACGAGGTTGTCGAACGCCTGCCTGAGGAGGTTCGGATCGGCCCACACACGCGCATCCCGCGCCTCGACGTGGAGCTCGACCTTGATGCCTTCGCCCTTCTCCACGAGCTGAAGCGCGCGTTCGAGCAGCTCGTTCACGGCGATGCGCGCCCTCTGCACCGTGAGCGGTCGCGCGTAGCGAAGGAGATCGGTCACGATCCGGTTGAGCCGTGTCGTCTCGTCGTCGAGGATGCCGAGCAGATCGGCGCGGGCCGGCTCGGTCACCGTCGCCTTGCGCAGGTTCGAGACGGCGTTTGCGATGATGCCGAGCGGGTTGCGCACCTCGTGCGCGATGACGGCGGCGAGCTCGCCGACGGTCGCGAGCTGCTCCTTCTGCACGAGCTGCTCCCTGGCGTGGCGGAGGGCGACGTTGGACTTCTCGAGCTCGCGGGTGCGCATCGCGAGCTCGCCTCTCCGGGAGGTGAGCTCGCGGGCCGTCCCCCGGTGGTGCGAGAAGAGCCTCGTCGTGATCCCCATGACGAGCGCGACGAAGCCGAGCGGCGCGAGCGAGGGCCCTGCGAGGACGCCGAGCGCCCGCGTGGTCTCGCCGAGCAAGGTCACGAGCAAGAACCCGGCGCCGACCACGATCCCTATCTCGTCGCGCCTGCCCGCGAGATACGCCCGAGCGTGCATGTGGAGCACCGCGCCGGCGGTCGCCACCGCGAGGGCATCCGCGATGAGCCGCTGCGGCACGGCCAGCGCCAACGTCTGCGGCAGCAGGGTGGTCAGCCCGAGCACCAGGATGACGCCGGCATCACGCCGCCGGCCGAACGCTTCCGCGAACAAAGCGGTAGCGCACGCGTACCCCCCCGCTGCCGTCACGAAGACGCTGGGGAACCCATCCACGCGTCCAGACTACACGCTTTGACTCACATCGCGTGCGGTGCGCCGGCGGGAGCGCTCGCGGCCGCATGATCGATCTTGATCTCGCGGGTCGTCGAGTTCCAGGTGCCGGGCACGAGCTGGTTGTCGCCCGTGAGGAGGTCGAGCTTCACCGTGTAGGAGCCGTCCTGCAGGTTGTCGAGGTAGTAGGGCGTTCCGAACTTCGTCACGTCCGCCGCGAGCGGCGTTGCCGCGTCGATCCCGGGGCCGGAGACGTTGATGTGCACGTGATCCTTGCCGTCGGCGAGCTTGTCGTTCACGAGCTGAAAGTCGACGAGGACATGGTTGGCCATGTCGCCTTTGTATTCACCCTTGGGCCGGCTGTAGATGAGGAAGGGCTTGGCGAGGTCGACCGTGCGCTTCTGCGGCTTGCCGACGAAGAACTCCACGATGGAGACCGAGCCCGGCAGCTTGACGGACTCGTGGTTCGGCCGAGACGGGAACGCGACGAGGACGTGCTGCCCCTCGTCGAGCGGGTTGCCGCCCGTGAGCTCCGAGATCTTGACGGGAGCCTTGGTGTCGTAAATCGGCTTGTACGGCTTGTTGTCGAGGATGAGGTGGACGTGCTGGCTGCCGGGGGCCGTCTGCCAGTTTTTCACGTCCAGCTTGATGAGAAAGTCGTTCACCTTGTCCGCGGGGATGGACTGCCCCTTCGTCGGCGCGACGAAGCGCACCGTCGGAGCGGGGGTCGGGTCCGGGCTGGGGGCTCCCGGAAGGAGCGTCACCGCGGGCAGGGGCGGCGCGACCGGGCCTGCGTCCACGACGGGAGGCGGCGGCGGAGGCGGCGTGGCCGTGACCGGGGGAGGCGGCGGAGGCGGAGGCGGCGGAGGCAGGTTGTCGTTGCCGCCCCCGCAGGCCTGAACGAGAGGAAACGCGAGCACCAGCAGCAGGCCTGCAGCGGAGAATTTGGGCGTCATGGCGAGATCTCGAGGGGTGTGGGAAGCATTCTTCGACACCGGGTCAGGGCCGAAGCGCGCGGAGCATCGTTCGCCCGTTGGAGGATCGCAATGGCATTTGTCGGTTCCGGCGCGCAAGAGCTAGAAGATCCTTGACGGCCGCGCTGTGCCCGTCGAGGTTCTACGCGAAATGCCCCCTCGTCATCGCTACCTCTTCGTCTGCACCAACCGGCGTCCCGACGACAACCCCAAGGGTTCCTGCGCCCAGAAGGGCTCCGAGCAGCTCCTCGTGAAGCTCAAGGAGGCGCTCGTGAAGCGAGGGAGCGCCGGTGACGTGCGGGCGTGCGCGACGGGTTGCCTCGACCTTTGCGAGATCGGGGCAACCGTGCTCCAGGAGCCCGATCACGTCGCGTACGGGAGCGTGACGCTCGCCGACGTGGACGACCTCGCGGACGCGGTCTCGCAGGGCCGGGTCGTCGACCGCCTGGTCGTTCACCGCGGAGCGCCGCCGCGTAACCTTCCGTGAAGCTCGGCTGTCTCTACCGCGAGACGATGAGCGGGACGTTCTACCCGCTCGGAGCGCCCTCCACCGAGCGCCCGATGCGGCTCTCGGTCAACGTCCGCATTCCGAACGTCGTCGACTTCGTGCGTGAGCGGCGCGGCATCATCGATGGGCAGATCGCGATGGATGGCTTCGCCGAGGGCCCTATCGACGGCACGATCCGGTTCGGTGTGCTGGGCGAGTACCGGCTGCCGTACGAGCTCGGCTTCACGGCGGACGACGGCGAGGAGTACCGCCTGCGCGGCCAGAGAAACCTGAACCTCCTGTCCTTGCGCGACTCGGTGACCACGCTCGTCGCGAGCGTCTACGACAAGGCGGGGCGCGAAGTGATGCGCGCCAACCTTCGCCTGGACGAGGGACGGGGCGAGCTCAAGCAGATAGTTCGTTCGTTCCGCCTCACGTACGTCGCTGGCGGCGTGGCATAACTGGAGTCGGTAGCCCGCATGAACCGCCTCTCCCGCGAATCGACCGTGCTGCTCCTCGTCGACGTGCAGGAGCGTCTGGTGGCCGCCATGCCTGCCGAAGCTGCTTCGCGTCTGGCCAAGAACGCGCGTCTCCTGGTCGAGGCAGCCGCGGTGGTGGGGGTTCCCATCCTCGCGAGCGAGCAGTACCCGAAGGGGCTCGGTCCCACGATCGAGCCGCTCGGGGCCCGCCTCCGCGAGCTCGGCGTCCAGCCCTTCGACAAGCTCGACTTCGACGCGTCGAGCGAGCCGCGGCTCTCACGCGCGCTGGCGTTGTCCCAGGCACGCAACGTCGTGGTGCTCGGGATGGAGACTCACGTGTGCGTCTTCCAGACGGCGCGCGAGCTCGTCCGCCGCGGGTACGGCACGCACGTCGTCGCCGACGCCTGCGCGTCGCGCACGGAGGAGAACCGGGCCATCGGGCTCAGGCTCTGCGAACGCGCGGGCGCTTTCGTCACCTCCGCCGAGACCGTGGCGTTCGATTGGGTCGAGCGCGCGGGGACGGATGCATTCCGCGCCGTATCGAGGCTCGTTCGCGAATGAAGCAGATGACGAGAGTGTGGCTCGGGCTGGGGCTCGTCACGGGCGCGCTGGGCATCGCGTGCGTGGTCGAGAACGTGACTCCGGACGCGCCGCCGTACGTGCCTCCTCCGGTGCGGGCGACGGCGACCGTCCCGCTGGCGCCCCCCGTCGTCGTGGCGCCGCCGGTGAGCGCGCCCCCGGCGCCAAGCGCCGCGGCGCCCCCCGCGACAAGCGCCGCGCCCCTTCCGCCCGCCGCGGGTGCCGTAGATGCTCCTACGCCCGTGGTCGCTGCGACCGATCCGCCGCCGGCCGCGCCCAGCGCGGGGGACTTCTATTCTTGCCATGCAGACGCCGACTGCGTTGCCGTGGCCAAGAACGCCTGCTGCAACCACGGCGACAAGGAGGCCGTGAACAAGGACCAGGCCCAGGCCTACAAGAGCTCCTTCACGTGCCCGGAGCACCGCCCCTGCCCGATGTTCATGCGGCGCGACAACCGCGTGCCGGTCTGCAACGGGGGCACGCACCGGTGCGAGATGGTCCCGCCGCCGGCCCCCGCTCCCGCTCCGTGAAACGGGCGTACGCGCACGCGCTCCTCTTGACGGTTGCCTGCGCTCGTCCGAGCCCGTCCCCCGCTCCGGGCAGCGACGGCGGCGCGGCAGCGCCGATCGTGGCTCCCGTCGAATCGTCCCCCGTCATCGCCGAGAGCGCGACGGCGAGACCCGTGCCGCCCACGCCGCCCCCGCGAGGCGAGGCTCGCCGCAAGACGCTGCCTCGTCTCGAGGGAGAGGCCATCCTCTCTCCGCACCTCGCGAAGCTGCACGCGCACTTCGGGGATGCGAAGGGCCCGTTCCTCATGCAGCGGGTGACGCTCGCGAGGGGGCGGGTCGCCGTCCTCGTGTCGCTCGCGCCCGACGAGAAGAATCCCATCGTGATCGTCATCGATCACGACGCGGCCGTCTGGGTGAAGGAGCGCCCGACCGCCGGCATCAGCCCGCCCGTTCGAGGCCTCGCGCTCGCCCCGCACCCCGACGGTGGCGCGATCCTGTTTGCCTTCGTCCCCGCCGTCGCGACGGTCGCCGGGCGAATCTGGGCCGACGACGGGGGAGCGTTCGCCGATCTGGAGGTCCTCCCACTGGCGGACTGCGAGGCGCTCTCCGCCGGCTACTCTCCGGGCCTCGGGTGGGTCATCGCGGCCGCTCGCCGCGGCGGCGCGGCGCGCGCGCAGCTCGTGCGCGAGACCGGAACCGTGGCCTGGGGGACCGGCATCGACCTCGGCGCCGCGTGGCGCAGGGCCGCGCCCGTGGCGATCGGATTCGACTCTCCGTCCACCGTCGTCCTCTCGCAATTTGCGACGACGACGTCGGGCGATCACCTCCTCGCGTACCGCTACGACGCGGGTGGCCGCGCGCTGTGGCCGGCGCCGGTCGACCTCGGGACCGTCGCCGCGGTGCCGAAGGGGGCCGAGTGGCTGGAGGCGAGGTCGCTCGAGGACGGTCAGGTTCGCCTGCAAGCCGCGCCGGGGATCCTCGCGGGGACGGTGACGGTGGACTCCGCCGGGAAGATCCTCCACTGAGCCGTACGCCGACGATGCCGCGCGCCACACGCCTCCACGCCGTCGCGATCGTCGGGCTCGTCCTTCTCTCCGTCGTCGGGAGCCTCCTGCTCACGCGGCCTCCCGCCGCCCGCCCGGTCACTGCGCCGGCCGACGTCTTCTCCGCCGAGCGAGCGATGCTGCACGTCGCCGTCATCGCGCGACGCCCCCACCCGATCGGGAGCGAGGAGCACGCGGTCGTGCGCGACTACGTGGCGCGGACCTTGATGGATCTCGGCCTCGACGTCGACGTCCAGAAGACCACCGGCGTCACGGCGAAGTACGGCGTTGCCGGAGCCGTCGAGAACGTCGTGGGCCGGCTTCACGGAGCCGGACCCAGCACCGGTGCGGTCCTTCTCGCCGCGCACTACGACTCGGTCGCCGCGGGTCCGGGCGCGGGCGACGACGCGAGCGGTGTCGCCGCGATCTTCGAGACCCTGCGCGCGCTGCGCGCCGGACCGCCTCTGGAGAACGATCTGCTCGTGCTCCTCAGCGACGGCGAGGAGGCCGGTCTTCTGGGCGCGTCCGCGTTCGTGTCGGAGCACCCGTGGGCGAAGGACGTCCGTCTCGCCATCAACTTCGAGGCGCGCGGCAACAGCGGCGTCCCGTCGCTGTTCGAGACGAGCCCGGAGAACGGTCTCCTCGTACGCGAGGCGGCCCGCGCCGTTCCGGCGCTCGTCGGCTCGTCGCTCAGCTACGAGGTCTACAAGCGGATGCCGAACGACACGGACGCGACCGTGTTCAAGGCGCACGGCCTCCCGGCTCTCAACTTCGCCTTCATCGGCAACTGGGCCGCCTACCACACGCCGAGCGACGACGCCGAGCACCTCGACCGCGGCAGTCTCCAGGGGCAGGGGACGTACGCGCTCGGCCTCGCCCGCCGCTTCGGACGGATGGACCTCGGCTCTCTCCGCGCCCCGGACGCGGTGTTCTTCTCTCTGCCAGGCGGCCTCTTCGTCCACTACGGAGGAGCCGTCGCGTTCGGCTTCGTCGTGCTCGCCGTTCTGCTGGTCGCCTTCGGGACGAGGCGCGCCACCCGCACGAGGCGCGCGACGCTCCTCGGTGCCGCGGCCGGTTTCGGGTTTTTCCTCGTCTCGCTCGTCGTCGTGGGCGCCGTCGGGGGGGCCGTGGCCTTTCTCGCAGGGTGGCTCCACGCAGAGGTCCTCCCGGAGGGCGACGTCCTCGGCAGCGCGGCGTACGCGTGGGCGATCGTCTGCGTCGCGCTCGGCGTCTGGGCGGCGGCCTACGCGCTGGTGCGCGATCGTCTCTCGGTGGACGACGTCGGCCTCGGGGCGGCGGCGGTGCTCGTGGCGCTGGCCATCGCGGCATTCTTCCAGGTCCCCGGGACGAGCTACCTGTTTCTGTGGCCCTCGCTCGGCTGCGCCACCTGCGCGGCCTCGCGACGGGAAGGCGCTGGACCGACCGCGATGGCCTCGCTCGCGGCCGTCGCGTGCTCGCTGCCTGCGGTGCTGATCGTCGTGCCGCTCCTCCATGGAGCCTACGAGGGACTTGGCGTCAGCGTCGGCGGCGGGGTCCTCATGGGGATCCTGGTTGGGCTCCTCGCGGGCTCGCTCGCCGCGCCCCTCGAGAGCCTGCGATCCTTCGCGTCGGCGCGGTCTCTCGTTGCTTCGCCGCTCGTCGTGGGTCTCGCGCTCTTCGGACTCGGGATGGCGGGTACGCGGACCAGCGTGGAGCACCCCAAGGCGAGCCAGCTCTGGTACGTGCTCGACGCCGGCACGTCGCGCGCGCGGTGGGCGTCCAGCGCCGCCCGGAGCGACGCGTGGACGGCGGAGCTCGTCGGCACTCACCCTGCGCGCGCGCCGCTCTTTCCCGGGCTGTCGCGGATGTGGCTCCAGGGCGACGCGGTGGCCGTGGCGACCGCGGCGCCCCCGGAGCTCACGGTGGTGGAGGCAGCGGACGCCGCAGGTGGTCGCACCTTCCGGATCGAGGCGCGCGCAGGCCGCGCGGGCGCGCTCGATTTCGAGACGTTGAGCCCCGTCGTGGAGGCCACGGTGGAAGGTAAGGCCGTGCCTCCCCGGTCCGCTGGCGGCGCCTGGCGGCTCACGTACCTCGATGTCGGCGAAGCGGGCATCACGCTCGCGCTCCGCGTCCGGGGAAGAGGTCCGATGACGCTGTCGGTGACGGAGCGCTTGGCGGGGGTGCCGGTCATGGCGGGGAAGTCTGCCCGTCCCCCCTGGAGCGTCCCGCAGCACGACGGAGACCAGACGGTGATTCGACGGGACTTCGTCCTCTGAGCTGCCGCGCGCGACAGCGGCCCATGGCGCCGCGGGAACCCGGCGCCTCGGCCGGTGTCATGACGTGCCATGAGGATCTCCGGACGCTGGCTCGCCGCGCTGTGCGCCGCCACCTTGGGCTGCATTGCGCCGCTACCCCCAGACTCGGTCGCGCAACGCATCGACCTGCCCGCGAGGCCCGGGATGTCCGAGAGGCCCGCGCCGACCGAGGCCGCCCCGAGCCTTACCGCGCGCCAGGCGCACGACCGTCTCGATGAGGTCTTCGCGAACGCCGGTGTCGAGCCCTCGACGTACCTGTCCGACCAGGATGTCGCGAACCTGGTCGCCGCCGGCGCGAGCGAGGAGCTCACGCGCCTCGCGCTCGAAGACGCGCTGCGCACGTGTCCGGAGGATCTGGACGGCGCTGCGATGGACGCCGGGGCGCTGGACTGCCGTGCGGCCATGTACCTGAGCGGGCTCCTCGCAAGGATCGCGGACCCGGCTCCCGGCACACCCTCTCCCAGCATTCGCCTCCTCGCGCGCTTCGGCGGACGCGAACGCTCGCATGGCTCGAGGTGGCTAGAGACCGTCCTCGAGCGACGCTTTCTGGCAACGAGCCTCACGTGCTCACCGCCGACGGAGGACCTTGTCACCGCGCGCGAGTCGAGTCTCCCCGACTTCGTCGCGTCGCCCGTGAACGGCTCTCGTCGCCTCGGCCGCGCCGAGAAGAGGGACCTCGCCTACGCGCTCGTCGCCGTCGAGCGGAGCGGCCCACCGGTGGGCAGCGCCGTCGAAGACACCACCACTCCTCCGCTCGCCCCGGACGCTCCCGAGCGCGTCGCCCACGCGAAGCGCCAGGACCAGATGCGGCAGGCGCTGCGGGTCGGCGCGATCGAGCGATACGTGGAGGTCGGCGTCGCCGACCTCGAAGCGTTCGGTTACCCGGGGCCGATCCGCGTCAGGGCCGACGGAGACATGCGCTGGGGCGGAGCGGGCATGTCGTATCAAATGCGCGAGCTCGCTCTCCACGCGGAGCTGATCGGCAAGCGCGAGCTCGCCCACGATCTGTACCGGCGGGCAAACCCAGGCGGCGGCACGTGCGGGACGTCGTTCGGGTACATCCGCGATGGGCAGATCGCCGGCGTCATTCGGACGGCGACGGACTGCCTCACGGTGGCCGCCGAGCTTCTCTTCGCCGCCGCCGACGACGACGCGTATGGGCCGCTCACATTGAGCCGAGCGGGCTTCGACGTCGGGCGAATCTACCGCGGGCTCCTGCCGACCCTGCACGGCTCGGCGCCGTGGGCGACGCGCACCCGCGCCATCGAGGGCCTCGCGGACGTCGAGAAGGGCTCCGCCATCGAGACCCTCGTGGCGCTCGGCCGCACGGAGAATGCGGAGAACCAGGGCTCCGTGCTGTACGCGCTCGGCAAGCTGGCCGAGACGCATGGAGCCGATCCGTGCGCCTCGCTAGGATTCGGCTTCGGATCCTCCAGCTCCAGCCGCCCCCGGCAGGTACGCAGCGCGAACCTGGAATGCACGACGCGCATCCCGGCCGCGCGAATGACCGCCCTCGCCCGTGCGGTGGAGTGGTTCCTCCGATCGAACGACCCTTCGGTCCGTGGCGCGGCGGCGACGGCCCTCGGGCAGATCGCCGAGAGCCGCTCGCGAGCGGCCCTGCGCCCCGTCGCGAGCAACGATCCGGAGACCTGGGTGCGAGACGATGCAACCGAGGCTCTCGCCGCGATCACCGAGGCCGAACGAACGCGAGCCGAAGAGCGCCGCTCGGCCCTCAACCCGGATTAGACGTGGAGCACGTCGCGGGCGCTCGCGATGGCGCCGGCGAGTCGAACGATGCTCTCGGGAGCACATCCCTCGGCCTTGTTGTCGACGATGACGAGCCCGGGCACGCCGTGCATGCTTGCCTTGGCCACGAGGGTGGCGAGGGCCACTCTCGAAGCGGGGTCCTCCGTCACGATGCGATCGAACGGCGCGTAGTGACGTACCGCATCCTCGTATGCCAGCCCTTGGGGAAGGAGCCAGCGGACGACGAGCGGTCGTCGCGCGGCCGGTGGGATCTGCCGCGCCTGCGCGAGGACGGGGGGCATCGCGGTCCAGCCGTTGTGGCAGTGCACGGCGCCGCAGTCCTCGAGGGCGGCGGCGTAGGCGGGCGTGAGGAGCGCCGCGTTGCGGATCTCGACGGCGTAGGGGATGCCCCCTGGCAACCGCGAGAGAAAAGCGTGTAGCTCGTCCGCGAACGCGCCCGGCTCGCCCGCTTCCTGGGGCGGGAATTGAAAGAGGAGCGCCCCGAGCTTCGATCCGAGACCCTCCGTCGCTGCTGCGACGACGACGTCCGTCGCGTACGCGGCGTCGAGGTAGCGCGTGTTCGTCTCGCCGCGCTTCTTGCCGTAGCGCGCGTGGACCGGGAAGCGCCGCACCGTGCACTCCTCGTGCGCCTTGACGAGGAAGCGGAAGTCCTCGGGCACCTGCTCCGCGTAGGCGCGGAAGGCGGCGGGGGAGAGCGGATCGTAATACGTGCGGTCGATCTCGACGGAGCGGAGGAGCGGGTGCCTCGCGTATGCCGTGAGCCCGTCGCCCGCCAGGTGCTTGGCCTTGGCCCCCTCGCCGTACACGCTGCCGATCCAACCGGGAAACGACCACGACGCGGTGCCGAGGCGGACGCCTGCCGGCAGACGGGCCGCGAGCGCCTGATGCTCCGGCCTCGGAGGCGCCGCCTCGATCGTGCGCGCGGACGGCCCGCCGAAGAGGTCACGCTGCGGGTCGTCCGCGGAGTCCACCCCGCCCGTGTAGCAGCGAGTGCGAAGCTCCCACAACCCGGGAGAAGGTCAGAACACGTCGAAGCAGCCCACGAGCGGCTGGCAGACGTCCGAGCCAGCGTCGGAGCCCGCGTCGGCCGTCGTGGCGAGGCCGCTGGTCGCGCAAGACGCGAACGCCGTCCGCGCATCGTCGGAACCGCCCGCGCAGTCTTCGTAGCAGTCGTTGAACGGAGACTGCTCCATGCACGAAGGAGCCTGGACACCGATGGCGCCGCACGCGGTCTGGCACGCGGCCGTGGGCGTCGGTCCGCTGCACGCGTTGATGGCGTTGTGGACGTTGTAGACGCCGACGGCGGCCCCGCTGAGGGTCATGACGACCCCCGCGACGCAGCCCACGCCGACGGTGACCGGGCACGTCGCGAACGCGCCCAGGGTGCCGCTCACGGTGCCTGCGATGGAGCCGATGACGGAGAGGACGTCGTAGGTACAGTTGCTCAGCCCGAAGGGGTTGCCGAGCGTGTGGATCGAGCTGGTCCCGGTTCCGTCCGGGGGGCCGCTGCCCACGTACGCCTGGACGTCCGTGGCGACGCTGGCCGCGAGAGCTTGCGCGTCCGACTCGGTCGCGGGGTTGCTCGTACCCACGCCGGCTACTCCCTGGTCCGGAAGGAAGAGGGACTCCGCGACGACGGTGCCGGTCGCATCGACGCCGAGCACGGTCAGTGACGAGGTCCCGTCGTCCGCCACCTTGGCGTAGATCTCCCATTGCGACACGCCGGCAGCCGAGGCCGGGATCGTCGCGACGGGGGAGCCGAGGTCGGAGCTCGCCTCCCTCACAGCGTCCACGGCGGCGCTTCCCGTCAGCGCCTGCTCCGTGGGGCCGGCTGACGAACAGCCCGCGCCGAAGGCGACTGCGAACGCAACTGCCAACACCTCTCGGCACCCGTGGATTCGCATGCTGCCTCCGCTCCGAGCCTGATTGGCTCGGCGAGCCGCGCCCTTCGCACATCTCGTGCCGTTCTCGCTATTCAGTCAGGGTGGAGTTTTCCGTCAATGGTGCGTCCAGATCCGTCGACGACGGACAGATTCCGCAGCTTTGGACGAATCGCCGAACTTCGGTGGCCCACCCTGGATCGTGGCTAGCCCGGACCTCACCTTTTCTTGGGCGCGCCAGGCGCCAGCTTCGAGGAATGTTTGTCACACTGTCCGGGTTTGCAAAATTGGCGCAAGCAGTTGACAACCTGTCCGAGGGTCGTAAGCCATGGAGATGCTCGATGATTCTTCGGCAAGTCTTTCCGCACCGACACCGCCCGTCACCACCAGCCCCGACGCCGCCACGGTGCTCGTGGTCGACGACGAGCGCTCCAACGTCGAGTCGCTCGAGAAGATCTTTCTGCGGGAGGGCATGCGGGTCTTCACGGCGTTCGACGCGAAGCGCGCCCTCGAGCTCGTGCGCACGCACCGCATCGACGTCGTACTGACGGACTTGATGATGCCCGGAACGACGGGGCTCGAGCTGCTCCCGGCGATCAAGCAGGTCGCTCCGGACGTGGAGGTCGTCTTGATGACCGCGTACGGCTCGGTCGAAGCTGCCGTCAACGCGATGCGGGAGGGGGCGTACGACTTCGTCGAGAAGCCCCTCAAGCGGATCTCGATCGTGAAGAGCGTGCGAAAGGCCGCCGAGCGGCACAACCTGGTGCTCGAGAACCGGACGCTCAAGGACGAGATCAAGCTCCTCACGAAGCGTGAGATCGTCGGCAGCTCCCCGGCGTGGAGGCGCGTCGTGGACGTCGCGACGCAGGCCGCGCCGAGCGTCGCGACCGTGCTCATCCTGGGCGAGAGTGGAACCGGCAAGGAGCTCCTGGCCCGGTACATCCACGAGAAGAGCGCGCGGGCGAAGGGCCCCTTCATCGCCGTCAACTGCGCCGCCATCCCCGAGACCATCCTCGAGAGCGAGCTCTTCGGCCACGAGCGCGGCGCCTTCACGGGGGCGATCGCGAAGAAGGACGGCCGGTTCGCCAAGGCCTCGGGCGGAACGCTCTTCCTCGACGAGATCGGTGAGCTGTCCCCCGCCGTGCAGGTGAAGCTCCTGCGCGTGCTCCAGGAAGGTGAGTACGAGCCCGTCGGCGGGAACACGGTCCGAGCCGATGTGCGCATCGTGGCCGCCACGAACCGCGACCTCCTCGCCGAGGTCCACGCGCAGCGCTTTCGCGAAGATCTCTATTACCGCCTCAACGTCATCGCGATCACAGCGCCGCCCCTGCGCGCACGCCGGGAAGACGTGCCGCTCCTCGTCGACCACTTCCTCGGCCTCTACTGCGCCAAGAACGGTCGTCCCCGCCTGAAGCCGACGCGCGGCTCGCTCGAGAAGATGCTCGACTACGGCTGGCCGGGCAACGTGCGCGAGCTCGAGAACGTCATCGAGAGAGCGGTGGTCCTCTGCCGCGGCGAGGCGCTCGCCGAGCAAGACCTCCCCGACGTGGTCGCGCACGCGGAGCCCCCCGCCCCCACCTCTCTGGCCTTTCCCATCGGCACGACGCTCGACGAGATCGAGCGGCGCGTCATCAAGGAGACGTTGCGCCACACGAAGGGCGACAAGTCCGTCGCAGCTCAGCTCCTCGGCATCTCCACGCGAACCATCTACCGCAAGCTCGACGGAGTCGTGGAGGAGCCCCAGACGGCGCCCGAAGGCTGACCGCCCTACCGCTGTGAGCTACTCGAGGGGGACGACGTCGTGGAAGCGGCTGAAGTCGAGCTCGCGGGTTCCGTCCGCGTGTATGGTCGTCATGTCGGCAAAGCCGGCGTTCGGCACGATCTCGTCGAGCTTGTACTCGGCGTAGGCGTGAACGTTCTGTCCGAGGGTCTGATCGTAGCCGGTGAGGCTTGCGAAGAGCTGCGCTCCCTCCGCCTTGAGCCGCGCGATCGCGCCCTCCCCGAAGAAGGGGCTCGTCTCGTCGATGGCGTGCATCGCGGTCCAGGTCAGAAAGAACACCGGCGACCTCGGCCGGACGAGCTTTACCTCGATGGGGATGCGCTGGACCTCCCCTTCGGAGGTTCGCTGCGGGACGAGCATGTAAACGCTCAGGCTGGCCTCGACGATCATGTTCGTTCGCCAGTTGGCGACGCGAAGCTGGAGGTGGGGGATTCCATTGCGCGGTCGCACGACCATCTTCTCGCTGAAGAGCACGCGCGCCTTCGGGCGCGAGAGGCGTGCGAACGCGACGCCGGCGAGGCTCCCGACGGAGAGCACGCCCATGATCGACTCGATCGTCACGATGATGTGGGTGAAGCGGGTCTGCGGCGCCATCGATCCGTACCCGATGGTCGCCAGCGTCTGGACGCTGAAGAAGAACGCGTCCTCGAACGAGCCGGCTCGCGTATGGCTGATGCCTCCGGGGTCGAGCAGGTACAGCTCCGCGAACACGGCGTTCACGAAGAGGAGGAGCGCGGCCACCGCCAGGCAAAACTGCCAGAAGGGGCGGGTGATGAGCGCGAAGTAGACGTCGCCGCCGAGCTCGAACGCCTGCCCGCGGATGCGGAGAAACGACGTGTTCGGGCTCTTCGAGCGGTATCGAATGGTCCTCGAGTTCGCCATCGCCGTCACTCTACGTGGGTGAGCCGCTCCGCGTAACGAGTCGGTTTGGGGCGGCCGAAGCGGGCTGGGGAGCGTTTGACACTTTGTCGCGAAGCTGGCTCCACCGTGGAGGTCCCCGCCATCCTGTCGAACCCACCGGTGGCGTGCCCGCGGAATAGCGCGGGAAAACAAACGCTTGGGCTCTGGCATACGGCTCGCTATATCCCCCCTGGACGGAAGGCACAGGCATGGCGCTCGATCAGCTCCTGAAACGAAACTTCTGGGCGGTAACCCTCGCCCTGCTCGCGATTGCGGCGTTTCTTCAAGCGCGCGCCATCAGCGAGATCGTGGGGGCCAAGCTTGCGCCGGACGAAGCCCAGCTCGCTGCGGCTCCGGCGGCCAACCGCCTGGTCGCTCCCGTGGATTCGACCGGCACCCACGCGACGAGCGCCAGCGCCATCCTGGATCGCAATCCGTTCGATTCGGTGACCGGCCCCTTGAACAAACCCCTCGAGGCCGAGGACGCCGGGCCGTTGGCTCTGGGGGGGGCCGATGCCGCGCCGGCGATCGACAACACGGACCCTCAGAACGCGCCCCTGTGCGACGGCATCAAGGTGCTCATCATCGCCGCTTCGCCGGATCCCGACTGGTCCTTTGCGGCTCTCGCAGGGGCAGACGGCAAGAGCATGCTCCGTCGCAAGGGCGGCGACATGGAGGGCAAGACCGTCGAGTTCGTCGGCTGGGATCGCGTGTGGCTCTCGGGCACCGGAGGGGGGACTCGTTGCCAGGCGAGGATGTTCTCCCCCGAGCCCGCACCGTCTGCCAAGCCGAAGGTTGCGGCTGCACCGCCGCCTCCCGCGGCCGGCGGTCCCGGCGGCGTCGACCCCTCGATCTCGAAGGGCATCCAGAAGGTCAGCGCGACCGAGTTCAACATCGACCGGGGCGTGGTGGACAAGATCCTCGAGAACCAGGCGGAGCTGATGAGGCAGGCGCGCATCGTCCCCGAGCAGGAGAACGGCAAGATGGTCGGTATCCGTCTGTTCGGCGTTCGACCGGACACGCTCCTCGGCGTCCTCGGGATGAACAACGGCGATCGCCTCCAGACGATCAACGGCTTCGACATGACGAGCCCGGAGAAGGCGCTCGAGGCCTACGCACGACTGCGCACGGCCGATCACCTGACCGTGCAGGTCAACCGCGGCGGTCAAAACGTGAACCTCGACTACAACATCAAGTGATTTCGGTCCGGTCGGAACGCGGCACACGCCGCGCCGGCCACGGAGCATCCCATGGGACAGTCCTCGAGCAGCGAAGACCTGACGAAGAAGACACTGATCACGGTGGCGGCCATGCTGGGCGCTTCGGTCGTGTTCGTCGGCTCGCTGAGCCTCATCGCCGGCGCGATCGCCGGAAAGGCCGTGGGGGCGCCGAGCACCGAGACGGCGATGGACGAGGCGCCGGCCGGCACGTCGACGACGCATGGCCCCGCCGCTCCTTCCAAGCCCGTTCCCCGCCGGTCGCACGCCAACAGCCGTCCAAGCAGTAGTAGCGAGTCGCTCTGATCCCGATCGCGATGATGACCCGAGACCCCAATCGAATGAAACGCTCGCTCCCGCTGTCCCTCATGTCGTTCGCCGCGCTGCTGGCGTCGCACGAGGTCTCCGCGCAGCTGAATCGCCCCCGGCTGCCCATCGGGGTCACCCCAGGCACGCCGGCCCCGCCTGCGCCGCCGCCGCCGCCCGCTCCTCCGGGTGGTCCCGGAGCTGCTGGCACCCCCGGCGCCGGAACGCCTGGTGCCCCGGGCGCCCTCGGTGCCGGTGCAAAGCCGGGCGACCCGGCGAGCTTGCCGCAGTTCGAGCAAGGGGTGGATTTCGAGCCGAAGGACCAGAATTACAAGGTTGCCTTCTCGCTCGAAGACGCAGACCTGCCCGAGCTCGTGCGGGTCATCGGCCAGCTGACGGGCAAGCGCTTCATCTTCGGCGGCAAGGTTCGGACGATCAAGGCGAGCGTCTATTCGCCGCAGAAGGTGACCGTCGCCGAGGCGTACCAGGCGTTCCTATCCATCCTGGAGACGAACGGGCTCACCGTCGTCCCGCACGGGCGGTTCCTGAAGATCGTGGAGACCGGCGGCATCGCCACGCAAGACACGCCGCTCTACGGAGGAGGGCAGGCCGGCGCCCCCGCCGAGGACCGCTACGTCACGCGCATCCATCGCCTGTCGCACGTGAGCGCCGAGGAGGTGGCCGGCGTGCTTGGTCACTTCAAGACGAAGGACGCCGACATCACGGTCTACGCGCCTGGCAACCTCCTCATCATCACGGACACCGGCTCGAACATCCGGCGGATGATGCAGCTCGTCGAGGACCTCGACGTGGGCTCTGCCGGCGATCAGATCTGGATCGAGCCCATCCACTATGGATCCGCGACGGACATCGAGACTCGTCTGAGCGAGCTCTTCGACGTCAAGGGAGGGACGGCGGCGCCGGGCGCAAAGGGGGCTCACGAGCCATCGGTGGCGGCCGAGATACACATCTCCAAGCTCATCGCCGATGCGCGGACCAACTCCCTCGTCATCGTATCGACCGAGCGCGCGTACCTCCGCATGCTCGAGATCATCAAGCGCCTCGATGTGCCGCAGACGGGGGAGGGGGAGATCCACGTCCTGCCCCTCCAGCACGCGGACGCCGTCGAGCTCACGAAGACGTTGCAGGAGATCATCACGGGCGCCGGCGCGGCCACGGCGCCCGGCGGGCAGACGGCTCCCCCGCCGAAGCCTGGCGGAGCTGCCCCGTCGGGCATCTTCGAGGGCGGCGTCAAGGTGAGCGCGGACAAGGCGACGAACTCGATCGTCGTGACGTCGTCGCTGCGCGACTACGCGTCGTTGCGCGCGGTCGTCGATCGATTGGACCTGCCGCGCAAGCAGGTGTTCATCGACGCGGTCATCATGGACCTGTCGATCCAACGGATGGACACGCTCGGCTTCAACTTCCACGCGGCAGACCAGGGGCTCGCGACGTCGGCAGGCAGCTCGCTGCTCTACGGAGGCTTGAACCCCCTCAAGACGATCCTCCTCCCCGATCCCTCGACGCTGAACGGTCTCGCTCTCGGCGTACGCGGCCCGGGCATCCCAGGGTCGGAGAACTTGCTCGGCACGGGTCTGACGATCCCGGCGTTCGGCGTCGTCATCAACGCGCTCGCCAGCGACAGCGACGCCGACGTCCTCTCGACGCCGCACATCCTCGCGACCGACAACATCGCCGCAGAGATCAACGTGGGTGAGAACGTCCCCTTGCAACAGAACGGAGGGCTCACGAGCGGGCTTGGCGGCGCGGCCGGCGCGGCCGGCGGGGCCGCGGGCCTGGGCGGACTCGGGGGCCTCGGCGCTCTATCGTTCGGCGGCAGCGGTGCTCGCTCGGACGTAGGTACGAAGATCAAGATCATTCCCCACCTGAACGAGTCGAACGAGGTGCGCCTCGAGCTGACCGAGGAGATCAGCGAAGCGCAGGCCCCGACGGGCCAGCTCGGCGTCGTTCCCATCACGAAGCGAAACGCCGCGACGCAGCTCGTCGTGCACGATCAGGAGACCGTGGTGATCGGTGGCCTCATGCGAAACCGCGTGACCCACACGACCCAGAAGATCCCGATCCTCGGCGACATACCCGTCCTCGGCGCGCTCTTTCGCACGACGAGCAACTCGCTCCAGAAGACCAACCTGCTCCTCATCCTGACGCCATTCGTCATCCGCGAGCAGAGCGATCTGCGCACGGTGTTCGAGCGGAAGATGCAAGAACGGCAAGAGTTTCTCGACCGATTCTTCGTCTTCAGCGAGGACAACCAGTACCACGTGCCTCACGACTACTCGCGGACCAACGGCCTCATCGAGGAGATCCGGCAGGGCTTCATCTCCGCCGCCGAGCGCAAGCGTCTGGACGAGGCAGCTCGGCCCAAGGAGTTTCGCGGGCACGAGCCGGGGGAGCCGCTCGAGATGCCGGCCGGCGTACACACGGGGGGCTCCGCGCCCGCCGAGGGTGCGGCGCCGCCTGGGCCCGCGGCACCTGGACCGCCGCCGCCCATCAACATCCGCCCCCCGCCGCGAGCGATCGACAGGGTCGAGAAGTAGCCATGGCGACGGAGCAGCGATACCTCGGTGAAGTCCTCGCCCGACGCGGCGCCGTCCCGGCGGAGCGTCTCGAGGGCCTCTACGCCGTCCAGCGTGAGAAGGGCGTCGATCTCGTCAGACTCCTCATCGAGTCCAACGTGACCGATGGGGCGACGGTCGCGCGCGCGCTCGCGGAGGAGTCGCAGCTCCCGCTCGTCACCAAGATCGACCCGGCGACCATCACGACGGAGCTGGCGACGAAGCTGCCCATCGGCTTCGCCAAGAATCACAGCGTGATCGCCGTCGGCGAGGACGAGCTTCGCGTGCACGTCATCATCGCGGACCCCTTCGACACCGGCGCGCTCGACGACGTGCGGGTCCTCTTCGGCAAGCCGGTCGACGCGAGCGTCGCGACCGCGGAGCACATCGACGAGGCCATCAACCGCGTCTACGAACGCGAAGCGGGCGGCGGCGAGCTCGAGACCGGAGGTGCCGTTGCCGACGAAGAGGGGGTGAGCGACATCCTCGACTCGGACGACGAGGCGCCCGTCATCCGCTGGGTCAACTCTCTCTTTTTGCAGGCGATGAAGGAGCGCGCGAGCGATATCCACATCGAGCCGGAAGAGAAGGAGGTCGTGGTGCGCTACCGCATCGACGGCGAGCTCTACATCGCTCGGCGTGCACCACGGCCCTTCATGAGCAGCATCGTCAGCCGCATCAAGATCGAGAGTCAGCTCAACATCGCCGAGAAGCGCCTGCCGCAGGACGGTCGCATCACGAAGAAGATCGCCGGCAAGGGCTTCGACATTCGCGTCAGCACCATACCGACCAGCCGCGGCTACGAGCGCATCGTCATGCGTCTCTTGAACAAGTCGAGCGTGCTCCTCGATCTGCCCGACCTCGGCTTCAGCTCCCGTGACTACGCGCTGATGGATGGCCTCATCCGGCGTCCGGACGGCATCATCCTCGTCACCGGACCAACCGGGTCCGGCAAGACCACCACGCTCTACGCGTGCATCAACCGGATCAACACGCCGAACCTGAACATCCTGACCGCGGAGGACCCTGTCGAGTACGAGATCGGCGGCATCCACCAGGTTCACGTGCAGCCCAAGATCGGGCTCACCTTCGCCAGCGCGCTCCGCGCCTTCCTCCGCCAGGACCCGGACGTGGTCATGGTCGGCGAGATTCGAGACAAGGAGACGGTCGACATCGCGATCAACGCATCGCTCACCGGACACCTGGTGCTCTCCACCATCCACACGAACGACGCCGCGGGCGCGGTGACGCGCATGGTCGACATGGGGGTCGAGCCGTTCCTCATTCGGTCGAGCGTCATCGGCATTCTCGCCCAGCGGCTCGTGCGCGTCCTTTGCCCGCACTGCAAGGAGGGCTACGCCGCAGAGCCGTCCGAGCTCGACGAGATAGGGCTGTCCGCCGAGCGGCTCGCGATGCGCGCGACCCGCCGGAACATCGCCTCGTCCCGCTACTACCCGCGCACCGTCGCCGAGGTCGACGTGCTCGAGCAGTACTCGCCCGACGTGCGCCCGACGCTCTATCGGCAAAAGGGCTGCGACAAGTGCTCCAACACCGGCTTCATGGGTCGACGCGGCATCTACGAGCTTCTGCTCATGGACGACGCCGTCGGCCCCCTCATCCTCAAGAACGCCGATTCCTCGGCGCTCAAGAGGGCCGCCATGGAGCAGGGAATGGACAGCCTGCGTGACGATGGTGCGCGCAAAGTCCTCCGTGGCCTGACCACCGTGGAGGAAGTCCTCGCGGCCACCCAGGAGGACGTCGAAGCGGAGGCGCCTGCGAGCAGCGCGTTGGAAGCGCTCGGGAGCAACTGATGGCTGTCTTCGAGTACCGGGGCCTCGTCGCCGCCACTGGCAAGCAAGTCACTGGCGTTCGGGACGCGGACAACGCGAAGGTGCTGCGCGCGCTGCTCAAGCGCGAGGGCGTTCTCATCACGGCGGCGCACGAGGAAGCCGCCGCGAGGAACGCGTCCAAGCGGAACATCGACATCATGTCGATGCTCAGGCGCGTCAACGTCGGCGACGTCGCGATGATGACGCGTCAGCTTGCGACGCTGGTGACCGCCGGGATTCCGCTCGTGGAGGCCGTAGCCGCGCTCACGGAGCAGGTCGAGAAGGCCGAGCTGAAGCGCGTCCTCACCCAGGTCCGCGATCGCCTGAACGAGGGGACCTCGCTCGCCAAGGCGCTCGAGCCGCACAACAAGATCTTCCCGAACCTCTACGTGAACATGGTCGCCGCCGGTGAGGCGTCGGGCACGCTCGAACAGGTGCTCGCCCGCTTGGCCGACTTCATGGAGGGTCAGTCGAGGCTGCGGGGCAAGGTTGGCGCTGCCCTCGCTTACCCAATCTTGATGATGATCATCGGCACGGTGCTCGTCAGCATCATGATGGTCGTCGTCGTTCCCAAGGTGACGAGCATCTTCGCGAGCCTCGATCGTGCCTTGCCCTGGTACACGCAGCTCCTCATGGACGTATCGGCCGCGGTCGGGTCCGACCAGATGCTCGGGGCGGTCTCGATGATCGTGACGATCACCGTCGCGCGCAAGATGTTCGGCGGTGACCCGAAGGTGAAGAAGAATCCCGCTTACACGGGGGGTGCCATCATCTGCGTGGGGCTCCTCATCTACTTCGGGTACTCGGTCGAGTCGGTCACCGCGTATCTCGTGGGTCTCGGCCTGGGGCTGGTTGCGGCCGTGGTTCTGGCCCGCTTCCTCTCCTATATCGCCACGCCGGACGGAAAGATAAAGAAGGATGGTTTCCTCCTGAACGTGCCGATCTTCGGCCGCCTCCTCCGGATGCTCGCCGTTGCGCGTTTTTCGCGCACGCTCGCCACGCTCCTCCAGAGCGGAGTTCCGCTGCTCAAGGCGATGGAGATCGTGAAGAACGTCCTCGACAACGCCAGGCTGGAGAAGGTCGTCGAGGAGGCTGCCGGGTCGATCCGCGAGGGCCAGTCCATCGCCGAGCCGCTCCGGCGCAGCGGTGACTTTCCCCCGATCGTCACGCACATGATCGCGGTAGGCGAGAAGAGCGGTCAGCTCGAGCAGATGCTCGAGAACGTCGCCAAGGCCTACGACACGCAGGTCGAGACGCAGGTGCAGGCGCTGACGAGCTTGCTCGAGCCGCTCATGATCGTCGTCATGGGTGGGGCGGTCGGCTTCATCGCCTTCGCCATCCTGATGCCGCTCATCCAGATGAACGACTTCGTCCAATGAACACGCGTGCGACGACGACGGGGCGAAAGGAGCGCGCGCAATGAGGCGTCGGCGCGAGCCCAAGGTCTTCTTTCCCTGGGAGAAGAGGCGAGGCGTCTTCGGCGTCCTCGGTCGGACGCGCGTTCGCCTCGTGCTCGGGGCAGCCTTCGGCGCCTTCTTGCTCTACGTGATCCATTCACGCGAGGAGCATGCGGCCGGCGTGCGGGCGACGCGTGCCACGCTGACCGTGGCCGGCCGTGCAGTCTCGTCGTACCGCGCCGACCACGGTGGAAGCTGCCCGCGCTCGATGCGCGAGCTCGTGGTCGGCGGCTACTTGCGAGACGAAGCGATCGACGCGTGGGGCAACCCTCCGCGGCTCGTATGTCCGGGCCGCAAGGATCCGTCGGGCTTCGACATCGCGAGCGACGGGCCCGACGGCTTGCCCGGGGGCCTCGACCGCGTCGAGTGATGGACCGAGATTAGGGAGTAAGCATGAGGCGGCGTGTGTTGAAGGAAGAGAGAGAAATCCGATGAAAACCTACCTGAAGAACCGCTTGGCCGCGAAGAAGCGGGGCGCTCGAGGCGTAACGCTCATCGAGGTCATGATCGTCGTCGTGATCTTGGGTCTCATCGCGGGTGGCGTAGCGGTCGCCGTCTTGCCGAAGCTCAAGGAAGCGCAGATCAAGACGACGAAGACGAGCGCGCTCGAGCTTCGTCGCGCCGCCGAGACCTGGCGCAGCATGCACGGCGACGACTGCCCCACCCCGGAAATCCTCCGTGCGGACAAGGCGATCGACACCGCGTCCAAGTTGACCGACGCCTGGGACGACCCGTTCAAGATCACGTGCGACGCGGACGAGACGACGGTGTCGAGCTGGGGTCCGGACAAGAAGGAAGGCACCGCCGACGACATTCACGTGCCCGACATCCAGGCCCCCAACAAGTGACCGATGTCCCACCTCCTCTACGCTGCCGTCCTCCCACCCGCGCCGGAACCCCGGCCGACGGGAGGTCGCGCCAGCGTGAGGTGCTGGGGAAGGTACGGCGAGCGCCGATCCGCGCAGCGCGGAGTGACGCTGCTCGAGATCCTCGTCGTCATGGTGCTGCTCTCCCTGGTGGTGGGAACGGTGATCTCGGGCTCCGGGCAGCTGGCGAGCGCGCGACTCAAGCGTGCGGCGGCGATGGTGACGGGGGCCGTGCGCGTGGGCTTCACGCGTGCCACGGCGACGAGCAAGCCGCAGCGGATCGTCTTCGACATGGACGAGGACAAGATCTGGTTGGAAGAGGGCGACAGGCCCATGCTGGTGCAGTCGAAGGATCTGACCGGGACCGGTGGCGCCGACAGCGCGACCCAGGCAGAAGCTGCTGCCATCGCAGACGGCGAGCGCATCATCAAGGGCCCGACGATCCCCCGTCCGCACTACCACGCAGTCGAGTCTCTCGGCTTTGCGGAGGGCAGTGGAGTGAGGGGGCCTCGGCCGCTCGGGCGCGGCATCAAGTACCGCGAGATCCAGGCGATGCATGACGACCATCCGCGAACCACGGGACGGGCATACCTGTACTTCTGGCCGGGCGGACAGACGGAGCGCGCGGCCATCCAGCTGCGTATCGGTCAGTCCACCGACGACCGCGACGCCCTGACCCTCATCATCTCGCCGTTGACGGGCAAGGTCACCGTGAAGCCCGGCGCCGTGTCGCTCATCATCCCCACGGACGACAAGGAAGCCTCCGAGCGCGAAGACAAGGCGGGGTTCTGATGCGCCGCGCACTCACGAGCGAGGGCTTCACGCTCCTCGAGGTGATGGTGGCGACCGCCATCCTCGGGCTCACCCTGACGGTGATCCTCTCGGCACAGGGCGGCCTGGCGGCCAGCAACAAGAGCTCGAACCAGATGGGCACCGCCATCAGCCTCGGGCGGTGCAAGATGACCGAGGTCGAGGAGAAGCTCCTCAAGTTCGGCTACGCCGACATCGACGACGTCCAGACCGAGGTGCCCTGCTGCAACGACGAGACGGTCGTGGGCTACATCTGCGACTACCGTGCGGACAAGGTGCTCCTCCCGAACCCCCCTACGTCGTCCGTGGGCGGTGACGGCGGAGCAGGCGGCAGCATGGCGCTGTCGACCATCGGGTCGGGCATGGGCTCGGGCCTGGGGTCGAGCTCGCTAGGGTCCGCCATCTCGGGCTTGAACCCCCAAGCGGGCGGAGCTCTCGATCTCAACGGGGGGGGCGACGGCGGTGGGCTGGCGCAGCTGAACCTCGATGGCGGCATCCAGGACCTCGGCGCGCAGCTCACGCAACAGATGGGCGGCGGCGGTATGGGCACCCAGGGCCTGCTCTCCATGGTCATGGGCCTCGTGTACCCCTTCACCAAGCCGATGATGGAGGCGTCGATTCGCCGGATCACGGTCGTCGTCCACTACAAGGAGGGGACGAAGGACAAGGACTTTACGCTCGTCCAGTACGTCACCAATCCCCAGAACGGCGGCTTCATCAACGGCGTGCCGGCCGACGGCGGCGCGGCCGCGCCGGGCTCGAGCAGCAGCCCGGCCACGCCGGCCACGCCTGGCACGCCCGCGACGATCGGTAGCCCAGGGCTGAAGGGCGGCCTCTAGTGACGCCTCGTCGAGCCATCCAGCGAGGCATGACCCTGCTCGAGGTCCTCGTCTCGCTTGCCATCCTCGCGATGATCGCGCTCCTCATCTACGGCGCTTTCGACTCGCTGAGCCGAGGCAAGAAGGGCGAGGCCATGCGGGCGGACCGTGCGCGGCAGGGTCGCGAGGCGCTGCTCAGGATCGTCCACGAGCTGTCGAGCGCCTTCTTGTCGATGCATACCCCGACGACGCTCGCCCTGGTGACCCGACAGACGGCCTTCGTCGGCCAGAATTCGACCCCGTTCGATCGCCTGGACTTCACCGCCTTTGCCCACAGGCGGCTGACGCGTGACGCCAAGGAGTCCGATCAATGCGAGGTGGGCTACTTCGCCGCGGAAGACCCTGACGTCATCGGCAAGATGGATCTGGCGCGCCGAGAGCAGACGCCCATCGATCTCCAGCCGACGCGCGGCGGCGTGGTGAACGTCGTGGCGGAGAACATCGAGCTCTTCGACGTTCACTACCTCGACCCGGCCACGGGCCTGTGGGTCGAGACCTGGGACACGACGTCGACCAGCGGCGGGCAGCTCAATCGCTTGCCGCTCGAGGTGCGCATTCAGCTCACCCTCAAGGGCGTGCCCGGCATGGAGTCGTCGGCTTACCAGACGAAGACGATGCTGCCGATGCAGAATCCCCTGCAGTTTGGGATACCGCGATGAGCGCCGGCGGCATCAGCCCCCAAGCTCCCGAGATGGCGGACTCCGCCCGGAAGCTCGCCCGCGCCAGGCGGCGCGCGCGAGAGCGCGGCATCGCCCTCATCATGGTGCTGGGCGCCATCGCCGTTCTCACCGTGATGCTCGCCGAATTTCAGGACGACACGAGCGCGGAGGTCGCGAGCACGACCGCCGATCGGGACAGCGTGCAGGCCGAGTACATGGCCCGGAGCGCCATCAACCTGGCCCGCCTCCTCATCGCGACGGAGCCCACGATCCGGGAGGCCATCGCGCCGCTGTACCTGCTGATGAAGCAGAAGCCCCCGCAGATTCCCGTCTGGGAGTTCTCCGACCAGCTACTGGGGGCATTCAACGATCAAGAGTCCGCCAAGAACTTCGCCGGCAACCTCGGCCTCGACCTGTCGCTGGGCAAGAACCTGGGCATGCCCGGTGGCCGCTTCGAGCTCGTCATCGTCGACGAGGATGCGAAGATCGACGCAAACCTCGGCGCATCGAACGACATCGCGCACATCCGGCTGGCCAAGGAGCTGATGGGGGTGATGGCGGGCATTCAGTACAACTCGATGTTCGAGAATCGCGACGCGAACGGGCAGTTTCACGACCGAATGCAGACCTGCCAGGCGATTGTCGACTGGGCCGACGTCGACGAGCTGGCCTTCAACTGCGACTTCACGTCCACGAGCGCGTCGAGCAGCGGAGCGGAGGACGCGTACTACCAGCTGCTCGACAAGCCTTACCGGCGCAAGAATGCACCGTACGACTCGCTCGAGGAGCTCCACCTCGTCAACGGGGTGACCGACGACTTCTGGGCGACCTTCGTCGATCCCGATCCATCGAACCCGAAGAAGCGCGTCATGACCGTTTGGGGGCAGGGCGCGATCAACGTCAACACGGCGAACGCGCAGACGCTCCTCGGAGTCGTGTGCGCCGGCGCGCCGACGGCGGACATCTGCGTGGACCCGATGCAGTCCTCGCTGTTTCTCATGGGCGTGACGATGGCGCGCGGCATCACGATGGGAGCCCCGCTCTTCAGCTCGACGTCGGATTTCATCGCAACCCTGAAAGGGAATGGAGCGCTCGGCCCCTTGCTTGCCATGCTGGGGATGAAGCCCGTGAAGTTTCAGTCCGAGAGCGAGTTCAAGAAGAGCGTCACGACCGAGAGCAAGATGTTTTCGATCTACGCCGTCGGTATCGTCAAGGGCTACAAGCGGGAGACCCGCCTCGCCGTGACGGAGGTCCTCGACTTCCGCCAGGCGCCGTCGATCACGACGCCCACGAGCGCGTCTCCGGCGGGCTCCGGCTCCGCCGCCGCGCCCTCGACACCCGCGCCGGCATCGACGTCCACCAGCAGCGCCGCTTCTGGTCCCATACAGGCCGCGCTCGGTCCGAGCACCGGCGGGACCGTTCTGTATTTTCACATCGAGTAACGGAGCACGAACATGCCTACCTGGCTCGGAATCGACATTGGACGTGCTGCGGTCAAGGTGGCGCTCGTGCGCTCTGCCTATCGCAAGACGACCCTCGAGGCCGTCACGACGGTGGATATCGACGACGAGAAGGGGGTGGAGCCTGCCATCCGCGAGGCCGTGGCCTCCGCCCTGGGTGGCGCCGTGACGGCGAGCGACGGCATATCCATCGCGCTCGACGGCTCGCGCGCGGCGCTCCGCACCCTCCAGGTTCCCGCGAGCGCGCAGAAGCAGCTCGCGGAGGTGCTGCCCTTCGAGCTCGAGGCGCAGCTCCCCTTCGAGATCAGCGATTCGGTCTTCGATTTCCGGACGCTTGCCGCCCCGAAGCACCTGGCCGGGGCCGAGCCGAGCGCCACGATCGACGTGCTGGTCGCCGTCGCACGAACCGAGGACGTCCGAGGGCGGATTGACCTCGTGAAGTCGGCGCTCGGGATCGAGCCGGAGCGCGTCGGGGTCGGCGCGCTGCCGCTCGCCAACCTGGTGCCGTTCGTTCCCCAGCTGAGCGAGGAGGGACCGATCGTGCTCGTGGACCTGGGCGCGGTAGCGAGCGAGTTCGTCGTGCTCAGGGGTGGCGAGTCGGTCTTCGCGCGCACCCTGTCGTTCGGTACACGCGGCTTGCCGCAGACCGCGCCGCTGCTCGTCCGCGAGATTCGTGCGTCCGTGGCCGCGTACCGATCTTCGGGTGGGCCACCTCCAACGCGCATGTATCTCTGCGGCGGAGGCGCGTTCGCCGACGGGGCGGTCAGGCATCTGTCGGACGAGCTCGAGCTCCCGGTGGAGCCACTGCCGGCGCCGGCGCTCGAGTTTGGCGTCGGCGTCTCGCCCGAGCGCGCTGCCGAGTTGCCGCGATACGCGAAGGCCATCGGTCTGGCGCTGGGGCTCAGCACGCGTTCGCTCGGTCTGGATCTGCGACGGGGCCCGCTGTCGTACGAGCGCGGGTTTGCCTGGGTGCGCGAGAAGATTCCGCTCCTCGCGGGCTTGTCGACGGTGATCGTGTGCAGCTTCTTCTTCTCGGCGTGCATGGAGCTGCGCGCGTCGTCCCTCGATCGCGTTTCACTCGAGAAGGCGCTCGGAACCGTGACGAAGGAGGTCCTCGGGGAGGATACGTCCAGCGCTTCTCGCGCGAACGAGCTCCTGGGGCAGCTGACGGCCATCAACGACGAGGACCCGATGCCCCACGCCGATGCCTTCGACGTCATGGTGCAACTCTCGGAAGAGACGGTGATCCCGAAGACGATGAACCATGACATCGACGAGCTCGACGTGCAGAAGTCTCATGTCGTGGTGCACGGCATCGTCGGCTCCATCCCCGACGTCGAGTCCATCAAGACCGAGCTCGCGAACATGAAGTGCTTCTCCGAGGTCAAGATCGCGCGCACGAACCAGGTGGTCGGGGGCGATCGCCAGAAGTACGTGCTCGAGTTCGACGAGAAGTGCCCGGAGGACATCAAGGGCGGCAAGAAGAAGGACACGCAAGCAGCGGGCGCATCGTCCAGCGCGGGAGGTAAGTGATGGCCATTCCCTTCTTCGACCGCTTGGGGCTGAACGCCCGCGAACGCAGGCTCGCCACCATCCTTGCGGGTTTCTTGGGGGTGATCATCATCCTGGTCATCCCCGTGGGGCTCGAGACCGTCGTTCACGCGCACGAGACCGACAACGACGAGCTCCGCGCGGCCATCAAGGAGGTTCAGGGCGCCCGCACCCAGGTTCATGAACGCCAGGCACGAAAGGACACGATCCAGCAGCGCTATGCGCACAAGGCTCCGCCGCTGGCGGGGTACCTCGAGCAGTCGGCGCGCGCCCTCAAGCTGGAGGTGACCGACTCGGTCGACCGGCCCGAGGTGCCCCATGGCAAGCGTTACACCGAGCGAAGCACCGTCATTCACCTCAAGAAGGCGGGCATGTACTCGATCGCGAAGTTTCTCGAGACCCTCGAGACGAGCGGCATGGCTGTCGCGATAACGCGCCTCAACATTCGCAAACGGACGGGAGAGCCAGACTCGTACGACGTAGAGGTTGGCCTCTCAGCGTACGACCGCACCGAGGCCGCTCCCGCAACGCCGGCCCCGGACGCTACGGAGAAGGACAAGAAGCCGTGAAAGAGCGCCTTACCGCAGTCAAGGAGCTCGTGCGAAGGGTGCTGCCGTGGGCCGGCTTTCCGGTCTTCTACGTGTTCTGCCTGCTCCTCTTCTTCACGTGGACGTTTCCATTCGACAGGCTCAAGGAACGGATCGTCCTCGGATACAACGCACAGCAGCGCGCCGGAGGCTCACAGCAGGAGCTCCAGGTGGACGACCTCTCGTCCTCGTGGATCACGGGCCTCAAGCTGCACGGCGTACGCCTCATCAGCCCTTCGTCCGACCCGACCAAGCCGCCGACCGAGATCAAGATCGACGAGGCCACCGTTCGCGTCTCGCTCCTCGGACTGCTCGTCGGGAACAAGGACGTCACCTTTCACGTAGGGGCGTTCGGCGGCACGATCGACGGCAGCCTCGAGCAACATGGGAAGGCGAAGAGCATCGACGTCGACATCGACGGCGTGGATGTCGGCCGGGTGCCGCAGATCGCTGACACGTTTGGAGGGCTTCCGGTGCAGGGGACGCTCAGCGGATCCATCAAGCTGGATGTCCCAGGCGAAGAGAAGGACAAGCCGCTCAGTACGCCGAAGACGAGCGGAGTCGTGACGCTGGAGATCGCGGAGATGGCGATCGGCGACGGCAAGGCCAAGATCAAGATCCCGATGTTTCCGGGCGGCGCTCCCATGGAGCTCGGTCTGCCTCGCCTCAACGTGGGCGGGTTCGCCTTCGTGGCAGAGGCGAAGGAGGGCGTCCTCACGATCAAGAAGTTCGGCGCCGGAGGAAAGGACCTCGAGCTGCAAGGGGACGGCCGACTCGCGTTGCGCGAGCCGTGGCCCGACACCGGCCTCGATTTGAACGTACGGATGAAGGTGAACGACTCCTTCCGAGGCAAGAGTGACACGACGAAGACCATCTTCGGCGCGCCCGGCTCGAGCAGCGCGCTCTTCGACCCGATCGAGATCAAGAAGGGGGTTCCGATCAGCAAGGCGAAGCGCCCGGACGGCTTCTACGCCTGGCACTTCCGCGGTTCGCTCGCTCACCCCGACTACACGCCCGCCGCAACGGCGGCATTCGCCACGCCCGGAGTGAAGGGCTCTCCGTGAGAAGGCCGCCCCTTCTCGTCGGTGTGATTCATCTGCCGCCTCTCCCCGGGAGCCCCAGGGCTTATGCCAGCGCAGTGGAGGTCGCTCGGGCGGCAGCCGAGGATGCGCGCATTCTCGACGGCGAGGGCTTCGACCTCGCGATGCTCGAGAATTTCGGGGACGCTCCGTTCCTTCCGGGGCGCGTGGCGGCGGTGACCGTGAGCGCAATGACGGCCTGCGCGATCGCGGCGCGCGAGGCCGCGTCGAGGATTGCGCTCGGAATCAACGTGCTGCGGAACGACGCCGACGCAGCGCTCGCCATCGCGGCGACGGTGCAGGCTCGTTGCATCCGGGTGAACATCCACACGGGTGCGCGGGTGACCGATCAGGGCGTCATCCAGGGAGATGCCGCGACGACGCTCCGGTCGAGACGCGCGCTGGGGGCCGAGGGCGTGGCGGTGTGGGCCGACGTGGATGTGAAGCACTCGGCTGCGCTTGCCCCGCGCCCGATCGCGATGGAGGCCAAGGACCTGGTCTCGCGCGGCCTTGCCAGCGCGGTCCTCGTGACCGGCGAAGGCACCGGAAGCGGCGTGGATCTCGCGGACCTCGAGGCAGTGAGAAGCTCCGTCGACGTTCAGGTCCTCGTGGCGAGTGGGGCGACTCTGGACTCGCTGGGAGCCCTCGCGCCCTTCTGCGACGGCGTCATCGTCGGTAGCGCGCTGCGGTCGGGTGGCAAGGCCGGCGGCCCGATCGATGCAGGCTGCGCTCGAGCTTTCGCGACAGCCTTCCGACAAGCTTTCAATCGTTAGGCTATCCTGGGTGGATGAAGGCGTACGGCGTCGTCTCGCTAGCGTTCGTTCTAGTGGTCTCCTGCGCCGAGGCGCCGCGCGTCGGTATCCTCGGGGTCGACGACATGCCGAAGCCGGCGCGGCCCGCGGCGCACGTGCATTTCGATACCACGATGGACCTGCCGAGCGACGAGCAGGTCGTCGAGCCGTCGCAGCCGTTCGTCTCCACACCGGGTGAGCGGTCGCTTGCGCACATACACACGCCGGGAGGCGTTTGCTCCGGCGTGGTGGTGGGGCCTCATCTCGTGGCGACGGCCCACCAGTGCGTCGCGGGGGCGCGGGGCCTCAGCACCCTGACGGGTGAGTATCGCATCGAGCTGCCGAGCAGCTCGCTCACCTGGGCGACGCGCACGCCCTCGAAGGTGATGACGCCCGACTGCAACTGGGATCTGCTGGATGTCGCCGTCTTCATCGTGGCAGAGCCCATGGATTGGGTGCAGCCGCCGCGGGTGGGTACCGTGCCTGGACCGGGAGCCAAGGTTCAGGCGCTGGGCTTCGGGCGGTGCGAAGGGGAGCGGCGGGGCCTGCGGGACAAGTCCGCCAATATCATCGTCCTCGACTCGCAGGCGTTCGTGATCGACGCCGGCTTGTGCAGAGGCGACGTCGGTGGGGCAGTGATGGACGCCGAGGGGAGCTTTCTCGGCATCGTGTCGCACCAGGACGACCCCGACAATTCGCCGCGCCGGACGACGACCATCTTCCGTGGCGACACTACGGCCGTCCGCGATCTCTTCGCGCAGGCACGGGCGATCGCCGACGGGGCGGATCCGTCGAAGTTTCGCCCGATCGCTTGCGAGTGACGCTCACGACACGGACTCGACCGGGCGCGAGAGCCAGGCCGCGGCGAGTGCCAGCGTCCGCGCGTTCTCGGGGACGTTGGCGAGAAAGCTCCTGCGCCTCGTTTCGTCCCGGATGCGGGCTGCCTGCTCCAGGAGCTGGTCGCGCGCCGTCTTGATGGCGGACTGCGCGGCGCCGACCTGGGCCGAGGCATGCAACGCCTCTGCGTACGCAAGGCGGACGAGCACGTCACCGAACTCGAGCGACACGTGCTTCGCGAGGAGCTCACGCGCCTGGGTGGCCTTCACGAGCGCCCGATCCGGCTCGCCGCGTGCGAGCAGGATGGTCGCGAGCTGGGCCAGCGCGGGTGCGCGGACCCCCGGGCTGTCGGGGGCGAGGCTCGCCGCTTGGTCAGCGAGAGCTTCAGCCTCGTCGAGCCGGCCGTCCTGCGTCGCCAGCATGGCGAGGGACAGACGGGTCGCACCCTCCATGCGCCGGTCTCCCAGGGTCCGGGTCGTCTCGAGCGTGGCCGTCAGGATGGCCCGTCCTTCCTCCCGCGCGCCGTTCATGGCTACCGCGACCCCGAGGTTCTGCTGTGCGGAAGCCTGCACGTGCAGGAGCCCGACGCGCTCGCTCGTCTCCACGACGCCGCGCAGCACCCGCTCGGCCTCCTGGAAGAGACCCACGCTGCAGAAACCGAATCCGACGTTGACGGCTTCCGTGGTGGCTTCGCGCACGTCGCCGGCCGCTAGAAATTGACGGCTTGCCGACTCCATCAACTCGATCGCCGACCCGATGTCCCCTTCAACCATGGCGCGCGCGGCGAGCGTCTCGGCCACCCAGCCGGCCAGGGTAGGGTCACGCGCTCCGTGGCGCCGCCCGATCGCCTCGACGCTGGAAGCCACGCGGTGCAGCAGCTCGTAGCGGCCGAGGAACAGAAGCTGGTTGGCCACCTGCGCCATCGCGAAGACCAGCGCCGCTTCGTCTTCGTCCGCACGCGGCGGCTGCAGTGCCGGTGCATCATCGTCCTGCCCAGGCGGCTGTGTGGTGTGAGCTTCGACGGCGAGCAGGGTTTCGACGAGGCTCAGCGTCGCCTCGGCGTCGCCCCGTCGGGCTCGCGATACCGCCGTGCGCGCGACCGTGCGGCACCACGTCCGGCTGCCGCGGTCGAGCAGTGGCAGGGCCTCGGCGCCCCGCGCCCCAGCGGCAGGGTAGTCGCCCCGCCAGAAGAGCGCCTCGGTCAGCAGCGCGAGGAGCCTGCCGAGGCTGGGCCCGGCGACGTCGCAGGCAATGCCCCGCTCCGCGCGGGCCACGGCAGCTGCCAGGTCGTTGCCCTCGAGCGCTTGTTCGGCCGCCCGCTCGAACCATACGGCCGCCGGGCCCGGCTCTTCGCCACGCTCGTGATGCTCCGCGAGGGTCATCGGGTCTCGTTCACCCACCTGTTCGAGCCATGCGCTGGCGAGGCGGTGTCCCAGTGGCTGGTCCGTCCCCGTCAGCATGGAGTAGGCGGCATCGCGGACGAGCGAGTGACGGAAGGTGTACTCCGGCTCCCCGGGGAACTTGCTCTCGCGTCGCCTGGAGACGACCTCGCGAAGCTCGAGCAGGTCTAGGCACTGCAGGACGCGCTCGCGCGACTCTGCCTCGCCCAGGAGCGCATGGATCCCGCCGGTCCAGAAGACCTCCCCGTACACGCTCGCGGCGCGCAGAACCCGGCGTAGCTCCTCCTGGAAGCCGAGGAGCCGTGCCTGGACCATCGCAACCACCGTCTCCGGCAAGCGTTCCGTCCCGCCCTCGCTGGCCGACCGGATGAGCTCCTCCAGATAGAACGCGTTACCCTGCGAGCGAGCAGCGATCTCCCGGACGGCGGCCTCCGGCAGCGCGTCCCCGAAGACGTGGACGACGAGCTTCTCGCTCTCGCGCATCGACAGCTCGCGGAGGGCAAGGGTCAGGGGAGCGCGCGTGGCCCACAGGCCCGGAAAGAGCTCCGTCAGGTTGGGCCGGGCAAGCGCGAGCACCATCAGTGGCTTGTCCTTGCAGGCGCGGAGCGCGTCGTCGACGAAGCTGACCGTCGCCGCATCGCCCCAGTGGAGATCCTCGAGCACGAGCACGACCCGGTGCGCGGCGACCTCCGCCGCCAGGAAGTCCACCCACGCGCGTCGCATCTGGTCGCCCATCAGTCGTGCGTTGCGACGGGCCGCGCGCAGCTGGACGCTTGCGTCGTCCGGGAATGGCGCGCCGATGAGCTCGCCCAAGAACTCCGTCACGCGCGTGCGCTCTGCCGCGGCGACGTGTCGCTGCACGCGAAGCGCGAGCTTGTCCCGCCGAACCGCGGCCGGCTCCCCGTCGAGAACCCCGGCTGCGCGTCGCAGGGCCTGCGCCAGAAGGCCGAAGGGAGAGCCGGCGCTCATCACGTCGCCGCGCGCCATCCACACCTCCGTGCCGTCCTCCACGGCCCGGACCTGGTCACAGAACTCGTACCGCAGTCGCGACTTGCCGACTCCGGGCGGAGCCGTGACGAGGACCACGCGCGCGATGGGCTCCGCGGCGCACTCTTCGAACACCGAGGCGAGCAGCCCGAGCTCCCGGGCGCGCCCGACGCAAGGGGTTGGCTTCCCGAGGAGCGTGCGGCGGTAGTCCCCTCCGGTTCGCTCGCCACGGAGGCCGAGCGTGCCCTCGCCGCGCACGACGTCGAAACGCGCGTCGAGGAGCGCTGCGGTCACCTGGTCGATGGAGATCCCGTTGGGGCTCCTGGCGACATCACGTAGCAAAAGTACCCTCGCGGCCCGGTCGATGACCTGCCCGACTGGCAGCCGGTCCGTGTTCGCGCCGGGGGCGGTGGCGAGCGCGACGCGGGCCCCTCGCCAGCGCGCCAAGAGCGCGATGGCGCACCGTGCGGCAAGCGTTGCCTGGTCCGTCGCGCTCTCGCCTCCGGCGATCAGCGCCACGACGACGCCGTCCCTCAGCACCTCGAAGCGTGCGCTGAACGACGCGAAGAGCGAGGCCAGGGATCTGCGAGCGTCCGCGTCCACCTCGAGGTCGGTCAGCGACGAAAGAGGGGGGGGAAGTGCGGCGATGACGCTGCAGAAGCGCCTCTCCATGCGGGTCAACGTGCTCGCGGCAGGTCCCTCCGTGAGGGAGTGGACGCCGTCCTCGGAAGGGCCCGCGCCGAGCGTCGTGCGAAGCAACGCGATCGCTTCTGCGGCCGAGGCCGGCCGCATCGTCCGCTCCTTCGCCATCATCTGCGCGACCACGCTGTCGAGCGCTTCCGATACCTCGGGCCTCACTTCGCGTAGGCGGGGAGTCTCCTCGAAGAGGATCTTGGCCAGCACCGCCATGATGTTCTCCGCGGCAAACGGAGACTTGCCGGTCAGGCACGAATACAGGACGCAGCCGAGCGCGAAGACGTCCGCTCGGGCGTCGACGTCCGAATCCCCGCGCGCCTGCTCCGGCGCCATGTAGTTCGGCGTGCCGACCAGCGCGCCGTCGGGTGTCTGGAAATGCGTGGTGCGGCCGGTACGCGCGACCCCGAAGTCGAGAAGTACGACGTGGTCGATCGAGCCGTCGCGCAAGAACAGGTTGCTCGGCTTCAGATCCCGATGGACGAAGCCGCTCGCGTGGACCGTCTCGAGCGCCTCGGCCACGCGGATGGCGAGCCGTACGGCGTCGTCGATGCGGAGGGGGCCGCTCGCCTGCCGATGACGCAGATCGAAGCCCTCGAGCCATTCCATCGTCAGGTAGGGCACTCCGTCGGGCAGGACACCGCTGTCCACGTGGCGCACGATGCCCGGGTGGTGGAGCTCCGTCAGAACCCTCGCCTCGCGGGCGAAGCGTTCGTTCGAGGCGCTGTCGCGCGCGGTGAGCAGCTTGAGGGCGACGTCTGCGCCCGTGCGCTGGTCCCGCGCCCGGTAGACGGAGCCGAGGGCACCGCGGCCGGCGAGCTCGACGATCTCGAACCGGTCGGCGACGACCTCACCGGCCGCGCGGCCGCCGCTCTCGAACGCGCCGGGCGGCTCGCTCTGCGTCTCGTCACGATCGGACGTGGGGGGCATCGGTCGCCGTTCAGTGTAGACCACGCCGCGGGGACCGACCGGCCGTCGTGTCCGACTCACGTAAGAGCGCGACTTCGTGATAATCGAGAGCCATGATGTCGCCCGCCACCCCGATCTCCCACCTCAGCGAGCACGCCGGCCAGACCGTCACCGTCCGGGGCTGGCTCTACAACAAGCGCTCGAGCGGCAAGCTCCACTTCCTCGAGCTACGCGACGGCACGGGCATCGTGCAGTGCGTCGTTTTCAAGGGGAACGTCACGCCCGAGCTCTTCGCCCTGGCGGATCACATCCAGCAGGAGAGCTCGCTCGAGATCGACGGGCTCGTCAAGGAGCACGGCAAGATCAAGGGGACCTTCGAGATCGACGCGAAGGACGTGCGCGTCATCGCGCCGACGTCGCGCGAGTACCCCATCTCGCCGAAGGAGCATGGCACCGACTTCCTGATGGACAACCGCCACCTCTGGCTCCGGTCCAAGCGGCAGCACGCGATCATGAAGGTGCGCCACTCGATCATCAAGGCCGTGCGCGACTTCTTCGATTCGCGCGAGTTCACCCTCGTGGACGCGCCCATCTTCACGCCCAACGCGTGTGAGGGCACGAGCACGCTGTTCCAGACGGACTACCACGGCGAGCCGGCCTACCTGACCCAGTCGGGACAGCTCTACATGGAGGCCGCGGCGGCTGCCTTCGGCAAGGCGTATTGCTTCGGTCCCACGTTCCGCGCGGAGAAGAGCAAGACGAGGCGCCACCTCGCCGAGTTCTGGATGGTCGAGCCCGAGGTCGCCTTCATGGATCTCGAGGGCGACATGAAGCTCGCCGAGAGCTTCCTCGAGTACGTCGTCGGCCGCGTGCTGGAGGCACGAAAAGAGGAGCTGAAGTCCTGCGAGCGCGATCTCGCGGCGCTCGAGCGGGTGACGGCGCCCTTTCCGCGCATCACCTACCACGAGGCGATCAAGATACTGCAGGAGAACGGGCACCCCGAAGCGAAGGTCGGCGACGACTTCGGCGGGGACGAGGAGACGGTCATCTCGGGCAAGTTCGACAGGCCCGTCATCGTCCACCGCTACCCCATGGATCTGAAGGCGTTCTACTTCGCGAAGGATCCGGAGAACGCGTCGCTGGCCCTCAACCTGGACGTGCTCGCGCCGGAGGGCTACGGCGAGATCATCGGCGGCGGCCAGCGCGAGGCCTCGCTGGAGAACCTCGAGCGAGCCATCGACCAGCACAAGCTCCCTCGCGCGGCGTTCGAGTGGTACCTCGATCTTCGCCGCTACGGGAGCTTTCCCCACGCGGGCTTCGGGCTCGGGATCGAGCGCACCGTGTCGTGGCTCTGCGGGCTGTCTCACGTACGCGAGACCATCCCGTTCCCGCGGATGCTCAACCGCCTGGCGCCGTAGGGTACGCGGTCCTTGCGGAAGGACGGCACGTAGCCAGGGAGGGGGAGGCCCTGGCGCGTCGGCAGCGGGGTCCTTCTTCGAAAGCACGCTCCCTGGGGTCAGAGGAGCGCGATCGTTCGCCGGAGGGACGCGCCCTGGGGCCAGAGCAGCGCGGTCCTTCGCCGGAGGGACGCTCCGCGGGGTCAGAGGAGCGCGATCGTTCGCCGGAGGGACGCTCCCTGGAGTCAGAGGAGCGCGATCCTTCGCAGGAGGGACGCTCCCTGGGGCCAGAGGAGCGCGATCCCTCGCTGGAGGGACGCATCCCGGGGTTAGAGGAGCGCGATCCTTCGCCGCAAGGACGGTCTCTCTCGTCGCCAGGGCGCGTCCTTCCGCCGCAAGGACGGTCTCTCTCGTCGCCAGGGCGCGCCCTTCC